>Ga0209163_1000075_pt1 | contig 243177 bp, 232 predicted proteins | sample MTBAKSrepl2MetaG_FD_187457 | JGI IMG/M metagenome (GOLD analysis project Ga0209163, IMG submission 187457) | Enrichment culture microbial communities om Arthur Kill intertidal strait, New Jersey, USA, that are MTBE-degrading - MTBE-AKS2 (Arthur... | ecosystem: Environmental > Aquatic > Marine...
AAAAAACGCACATGAAATTCTTTGAATAACATGCCCAAATAATGAAAGTCTTTTTTCCTTACCTTTTTTGAGAATAGAACTCCATCATTACCTTTGGACAGGAAGGTTGTTTTTTCTTTGGTTCTCCGAAACCGTCAAAAAACTAACCAGTGAGTTGCCATCGAAGGCCCAGATGTGACTTTGATCACGGATGCCAAATTGCCTTTGAGGCAATTCTACTGTCCTGGAAATGATGGAGTAATGTAAATTGGAAGGGGAAATAAACAAATCTTGTGGTTTAGACATTCACAAACGTTTTCTTATTGCTACAATTCTGAGTAGATCCGGTGAAAAACAGCAACAACGTTTTACCAGAGATGATGATGGGATTTTAAACCTTAAAAACTGGGTAACATCAGAAAAATGTGATGTTGTTGCCTGTGAATCAACAAGTGACTTCTGGGTTCCAATTTATGAGGCGTTGATAGATCATTTGCCTGTTATAGTTGGAAATGCTCGAGATATGAAGGCATTTACACATAAAAAAACAGATAAAATAGATTCGGAAGTAATTGCACAACTTGCATTGAATAAAATGGTTCAACCATCAAGAGTTTTTCCGAAAAGGCACAGGGAGTTCAGGTCATACGTTAGGCTTCGCCTAACTCTTGTAAGAAAAAGAACAGACATTAAAAATGAAGCTCATGCTGTTCTTTCTTCCGAAATGTTACATCTGGGTGATGTGCTTACTGACATTTTTGGAAAAAATGGAAGAGCAATTCTAGCAGGAATATCTTCAGGCAAGAATGTTGATCAGATTATAGAATTGCTTTCTCCAAATGTTCGGAAAAAGAGTGTTCAGATAAGGGAAATTCTTGACAGGGAAATATCTCAGAGTACTGCAATCAGGCTTCAGATATGTCTGGACCTTATAAAACATCTGGATGATGAGATTGAAGTTCTGGAAAGGGAAATTTTCAATTATGCTTATCAAAAACATAAAAGGGAAATGGAAATTTTAATGTCAGTTCCGGGTATTGGAGAGCTTGGTGCGGCAACTCTAATTGCTGAAATAGGAAATTTCAGTGATTTTCCATCGGGAGATAAACTTACTTCATGGCTTGGAATAGTTCCTAATGTGTATCAATCTGCAGATAAATACAATAACGGAAGAATCACTAAGAGAGGATCTAAAGTAGCAAGGTGGATTCTGACTCAGATTGCTCAGGCAGCAGCAAGAAAGAAAAATAGCAGGTTAAAAGAGTTTTTTAACAGGAAAAAGAAGTTGATTGGATATGCAAAGGCGATTATTGCTCTCGCAAGGAAAATTGCAACGATAATATGGCATCTGATCACAAACGATGAGATGTACGAAGATGAAACAGGGTATGAAAAGGGGGAAATTAAAAAGAGGAGGATTGTGGAAACCGAGATATTCTCGGTTGATGAAAGAATAACAATAATTAGTGGAATAATCGCAATTATGGGAAAAAAGGAAGGAGAGAGTACGTGAGAAACAAATAATCACGTACTTTCATGCCAAGTAAACGGAGAGCTTTTTTCTTGTCTTTAAGCTCTCGGTGTGTTCCGCTGACCGTCAGAAATGTTGTTGTCTTAATTGTGGTTTTCAGTCGATTTTCTCGAACCTGGATGCAGGTGCTCCGCAAATTGGGCAGTTCCCTTCAGGTTCGCCTTCTATGGTATGTCCGCAGACCCCGCAGACGTAATAATCAACCTCTTTATTGTTCCCGATTTCTTCCAGGGCCTTTTCGTATAGTCTGGCATGGACCCTTTCCACTTTATTTGCCACCTCAAAACTCCAGAGAGCCCTGTTGTCCCCTTCTGCCTTTGCCTCCTCTATAAACCTGGGGTACATTGTCTCAAATTCATATGTTTCGCCATTAACGGCCTCTTTCAAGTTTTCCATCGTAGTTCCAATCCCGCCCATACGCTGGAGGTGGTTGAAAGCATGTACCGTTTCCGCAGCAGCAGCGGCCCTAAAGAGTTTTGCTATCTGATGATACCCTTCTTCATCTGCTTTTTTCGCAAAGGCAAGGTATGTCCTGTTTGCCATCGATTCGCCAGTAAATGCAGCCTTAAGGTTATCCTTAGAACTCATGTGTATCTCCCCTTAATTTGAATCTTTTTTTCACTTTATTATCAGGTTATATTTATTATTCTTAACGCTCAGGATATCTGATGTCAAAATATAAGGCTGCAAACTGGAGCATTTGAGTTTTTAGGAGTAGATATAGAAAAGGCTTCAGAATATAACACGGATACACCTATCTATTTTGATGAAACTTTTTAATCTTCTGCAAGTAAATACGTATATATGCTACAATGTAACTGGTTTCTGCCAATCCACTCGTCATCTGATACTGGAAAGTTAACTTTTACTATCGTCAGTTAACCCAGTGCAGAACATTTCGCACAATAGACCAGCGCGGCTCATCCTCGACTGGGTTTATCCCCAGTATCCAGTAGCTATACTTGTTGTCAAGTTCCCCATAATCCCTTTCCATCTTTATCCAGTAGTTCAAAAGTAGGAGGAAATTCTCACTGCTGTTCTTTGATACCGGATAAGCGTACAGCACCTTATAGGAGTCATTGGGCTCAAATATAGCCACGTCATAGAAGGGGTACATTAGAGTCATGGTATAGCCCTCCTCCGCGGTTATAAAAAGGACGTCTGCCTGATCTTTATCAAAGAAATCCCATATGGAATTGATCTTTATGATCTTTGCTCTGGGAAACAGCTCTGATGCTACATCTACAAATGCCGTATTATTGAGAACTGCAATTCTCAGGCCATCCATTTTTTTTACTTCTTTAAGGTTTAAGAATTCTTTCTTTCTCTCATCCCTTACAACAAAAGCCATATGCACCGTCATGTATGAATCAGTAAACTTCACTTCGTCCAGTCTCTCGGGAGTTACAACTACGGAAGACATGACGATATCACAGACTCCTCTATTAAGATAATCAGGAATCAAATCTCCGTTTATTGGAATAAATTCTATCCTCGAAACGTTGAGAAACTCAGCCAGATCGTAGGCCGTTTGCACGTCGTATCCCACAAGTGATCCCTTTTTGTTGAAAAATACAAAGGGCATACAGTCACTGTTATAGCCCACACGCAAAACTCCTCTCTTTTTTATGTTCTGTACGGTATCCCCTTGAGATTGACTGTCTGAGATAGCAGGTAAAGAATCGTTCCAGAGATATACTTTAGTGCTAATTGTTTCATCCGGTCTAACTCCCTGTGCATTCATGGGAAGTTCAATGCTGGATATTTTATCGCTTCCATGATAGGTATTTGCAAGAAGGTGAGCAAAGCCAAAATTTAGTCCTGCAAGAAGGATAACCAGAACCAGAATGATTAGCAATAATGAAGAAATAGCCTTTTTCCATTGCAGCTTATAACGGCCTGAGATCAAAGCCGCACTGATAACAGTAAATGAGAAAATTGACATGCTCGCCATCGCTGCGACGAAGCTTTGGCGTAATATGCCCGTGCTGATGTAAAGGTTGAACGAATCAGCAGGAAGGTGCATCAAATTCAGGAGCCACTCTACGGAAACCTTCGACGAGCCGAAGAAGCTGGGAATTCCAACCGCAGCAAGCTTTAGCTGTTCTGGCAAATTTAGTGGATTTTGATAGAGCCAGGCTACAAAGAGGATGAACAGAAAGGGAACAAAAGATCCCATCAAAGGAAAAGTGTATCCTACAGGAACCAGAACTTTGCTGTATGACTCTATCTCATTCTTAATTTCTCTGTTATCCGGCGAATCCTCGAAGAGCTTTTTAACTCCTTCATTGATCAGAGTCAGAGTTATGAATTCCGTGCCGCTTGAAAATCCAAGGATAATTGCTCTGGATGATGCAGATATGATGTCCCTGTAGCGGAAAGTAGTAAAACAGGAGATTAACAGAGGCAAGATACCAAAGATTACCAGAGCAGCTAAGAAAGCTAAAGATACCAGAAATACCTGAAGCTCCAGTAATCCTTCAAAAGTGATGGTACCCGTTGTCTGGGCTGTTATGACGAAGACTCCTGCAGGAAAGGTCCTGGAAATAAAGCCGGTGATTCGGGAAAGAGCAGCCTGGAGAATGCTCAGTAAATCCATGAGAGGCTTGTTTTTTTCATCTCCCATGAGGGCTAAACCCAGGAACAAACAGAAGACTACAATGGCAGGTAGAAAGCCCTCGGATAAGGACCGAAAAGGATTGTAAGGGATGAACATACTGATGATGTCTAAAGCTTCTGGACTGGTCAGATCCTGAGTGCTAAAAAAAGAAGCGGTTTTCAGAACTGGAAAGGCGAACTGGAATGAAAAGAAGAGCGCTATTCCAATAGCCCAGAACATTAACAAAACCTTCCCTGCCTTGAATACCAGATCTCTGGAATTTGAATGGTTCAGGCTGCCTATGCCCAGTATAAGCGATATTATCACTGAAGGAAGGATGGTTATTTGCCAGATCTTAATGAAGGCTTGACTGAAGGGGGCCAGGACAGATAAGAGATCCCCGAAAAAAAGGCCGGAGAGGACGCCAAAGATAAAGCCCAGGAATATCCAGGCGGTAATGCTGAGTTTTGGATATCTCATTTCAGCTCTTTCCTTGTTTGATTACTATATTCTTGATTTGAGCCGGAACAAATATACCAGGCAAATATAGTGATTCGATTCCAAAATAAATTCCCTATTTATCGGGAAATTCGTGATCATGGGATACATTCAACCGTCAATTTATGTGAACATACTTCGGAATCGCAGTACTAGGCTGTTTCCTCTCAGGTAAATATCTGTTTTTATCAACAGTATCTTCGAACTACTTATTTAATATTTTGCTAATTAGTTAGCAATCTAATATATTATTTATACTTCTTTTTATATTTCTTTTATATTTATTTATCTATTTTTTGCAAATAGAGTTACAAGTTCAGAACTATTTTGAAATCATAATATGAAAAACTAGCTTCCGGTAAGGTATTCTTATAGTCAATAATTTCAAAATAAGACACATAAAACAAGTACCAGCATTGCACTGAAAGAGTCACGCCCAGGGCAGGATTCGAACCTGCGATCCCAAAGGGAACGGTTTTCGAGACCGTCGCCATACCACTAGACGACCTGGGCATTTTGATTTAAGAACGTTTCAGATCGGTTTTAGTTTGACTTATAGTTTCAGGTCAGCTTAAATGCCGGATGAATTTTTAGTTAATGAGGAATTCCGGGCAGTGCCCGGTGTTTCTGGTGCAGAGTAAAGTGAATATACTTTCTATCTTATATATTTTATTCTCAGCGAGCCCCATCATTTTAAAAATCGAAAAGGGATTTCTGCCCTGCAGGCTTTTCCGAACCTTTTTCCTCCGGTTCTTTTGTTTCCTCTCCTGCTCTATTTTCTTCATCAGTTTTTGTTGTTCCTGCCGATTTTACGCTCTCAAGGTCGGCAAAAGAGATCTGAGTTCCGGGCTTTCCTGTCTCTCTTTTAGTTATTTTTGAGGTTTTTTTCTTTTCCTCGGCACTCTTTTCTGCAGGTCCGGGCTTATCGGCTTTCAGGGGTTTGGGTAGTTCAAGCCAGCCGTACTGGCCGCCTCCGCCTGGGTGGATTATAACATCTCCTTTCCTGAAGGCGAGAATTGCGTTTACCACCCTTTCATCCACTATTTTCAGGGCTTCAGGTTCTGCATAGATGAGGGCTTCAACCTCGTTTCCGAAATTCTCCACAAGGGTTTCCCAGGCAGTCTTTACGCCTTTTGTCTGGATGCTTGCGTGGCCGAGTGCCATCTGTATGATCTCTGCAAGGGGGATCAGGTGGAGGTAAGGGGGCCGATGGTCAGGATGCCTCGGCTCTTCAAAATCCGCAAGTTCGTTGACCCGGTCAGCCACTCCTTTTTTAATAATGCCTCCGCATTTCGGGCAACGCCATTTGCTGGCTTCGGCTTCCGGAAGCGGATACCGGGTAAAGCATTTGATGCATGCGGACCGGTTGTATTTCCCTTCTTCAGGGAAAAACCCGACGTTCAGAGTAGGCCCGTAGCCCTGTTCCCTTAGAATAGCTTTCCTGAGCCCCTCAAAGGTGATTTCAGGGACGTTGAACTGGGTAAACTCCCTTGCCAGTTTATTGGTAGAAGGGGAATGGGCATCGGAGTTTGTAAGGAAGGTAAGGCGGTGCAGTTCTTCAATCCTGTCTGCGTAATCACTGTCTGCGCTCAGGCCAAGTTCAATAAAAGAGATATAATCGGTCATGTCCCCATAGCAGCTTTCCAGGCTGTCATGGTAGGCGTAGAGGGCGGTCCAGGGAGTAAAAGCATGGCAGGGGCCGATAAGAGCTCCAAGGTCTTTTGCAATCTCTACAATTTCACAGCCGTCCAGCTTGACCGTGGGGCGTCCGTCTGCTTCAAGGTTTCCGAAAGGGGCAATTCTTTCTGCCAGCTCTTCGGCTTTTGAAATCGAGGGTAAAATAAGGAGGTGATGCACCCGGTTGCTGTCTTCAATCTCGGTGGTAGGGATAAAAAATGTATTTCCTATTCGGATTTCTTCATCTGAAATGGCTGCTTTTTTAATATCTTTCATCCATTCAGGATGAGTGCAGTCCCCGGTGCCTATAAGCTCCATCCCTTTTTTTGAAGCTTCACTCGCGATTGTGGGCAGTTCCATCTTCCCGGAACACGCCATCGAGTACTTTGAGTGGAGATGGAGGTCTGCATTGACTTTCATTTCCGAACCTTTCGCAAGAAGTTTTTTACTTTCAGGTCCTGTAACTGTGTTTTTCTACCCGGATTTCCGGTCCGGGTATTCTCTACGGAACTTCCCGGTGTATTATCTGTGTATTATCTGTGTATTTATCCTATATAGCGCAGGTCTTCTTCCGTGGGTTTGACTTCGGGATAGTTCTGCTGCTCTTCTTTTTCTTTCAGCTTTTCGAGGATATTTTCCATTTCCTCGGCTTTTTTCTTAAGGGAGTCCGTATTTACCTCGATCCCGAACATCTTGCAGAGCACCTTCAAAAGAGACTGGGCACTTTTCGGGTCCATCAGGTATCCGGGGGTCATTCCCATAAGGCAGGCCGCATCTATGCCCCTCATCCCGCTGAAAGCTACAAGCAGGCCGGATGCTCCTACGATCCCTCCGCTTGGCTCGGATTCGCGGAACTCGACCCCGTATTGCTTAATCTCTTCGATCAGTTCCGTGCTGTTGGCAACCCCGAGTACGGTTTCTTCGTAGGTCAGTTTGCCTGTCGGGTAGCCACCGAGGGTATATATCCTGGGCACTTTAAGTTCCTCTGCAATGTCCAGATAAAGAGAGCAGAGTTCGTAATGTCCCTGTGAGGTGGTACTCTGGTGGTCTCCTACAAGAAAAAGAACATCAGTTTCGTTTGCTTTCCCATAGTATATGGTGTTGCTTACCGGACGGACCGTGCAATCTTTATTGACAAGGACCTGGGGTGGAAAATGCGGGGAATAAACCTCTATAATCTTTTCAGCTTCAAGTTCATCTACAAGATGTTCTGCCACCAGTTTGCCCACAAGCCCTACACCCGGAAGTCCGACTACCAGTATAGGGTTTTTGAGCTCAAGGTTTTCTTTCAGGCGGACAAGTGTACTTTGCTGCATAAAAATCCCTTATCCTTTCTTTGCCAGTCTTCGGTACTTACCGTAAGGGTCTTGAGGAGAAAAGCGAGCCGGGATAGCGGGTAAGGTTACTCCCCCGCAAACCGGACATTTTTCCCTTAAAGTGTACCTGCCGCAATTTTTGCATTTGCGGATCTTTTGTCCCAAAGGGCATCACGCCTTTGCCGATTCGATGTGCCGCTTGAAAGTCCCGTGACCACCAAGTTTGGCAATAGTGTCTATTGCCGTCTGGGCGGATTTTTTAAGGACTGATTCGGCTTTCTTATAGTCAGGAGCTATTACCTTGATTCTGTATCTCGGAGCCCCTGTGTAACTTACTTCGAGCCTGACATCTTTTCCATCAACATCGCTGATGGAATTTGCAGCATGGAGGGACTGTTTTATGACCTCGATGCCGTTTGGAAGATTGCAGGTAAGGTCCACATACCCTGCGATATCCACGAAGGGCAGTTTGATGTTTTCTCCTGCGATCTTGGCCATGCTCTTCAGGTATTTCTTGTTGACTTTGAGTCCTTTGAAAGCTTTTTCTCCTTCGATAGCTGCTTCTTCAAAGGCGGAGTATGCGCTTCCGAACTCTTCTACAAGTTTCTCGTGCAGAGCTTGCAGGCCGTTTTCATCGGTCTTGGTCTCTTCAGCCACGAACTGGAGCCACTTGGCGGCTTTCTGCTCATTCTTCCATTCCTGGATCTTGGCCCGCCGCTGGTGCTCGTTCACGTCTTTTAATGACAGGTCTATGTGGCCGCGGGAAGGGTCCACGTTCAGAACCTTGCAGACAATCTTCTGCCCTTCCCTGACGTAGTCCCTGACGTATTTGACCCAGCCTGCTTTAATTTCGGAGATGTGGATGAATCCTTCCCTGCCTCCGAATTCCTCAAGCTCGACGTAGGCGCCGAAATCAGTGACATTCTTCACCGTACAGACAACAAACTCTCCAACTTCGGGCCAGTTATCGTTTCCCATTCGTACCACTTCTCAATTTTTGTCTTTTATTACTCTCTACTCTATTCCTGTTCAGTGCTTTCCCTGATCCGGTTATTCAAGCACTTCCAGGATGTGAGTGGTAATTGTTGACTTTCCACCGGTTGGTTCGGCAAGGGTTCTTCCACAGACAACGCAGGTAATCTTACGGCTTGCGCTTCCGAATATGATCTGTTCGTTTTCGCAGTCGTTGCACTTTACGCGCAGGAACCTGCTCTTTGGCCTCTGGGTATAGTCTACCATGTTATCTTACTCCTTGAACTCGAACTTCTTTGCCCTGAAACAGGGTCTCTGGTGGGCTTTCTTACATACAGTACAGCGGTACCTGAGCCAGATGCGCTTTGTCGGCTTGTCGCCACCAGGCACCTTGGAGAACTTTCCGCTGTTTCCTATGCCCTGCTGTCTCTTCTTCTGCCTTGCAATGTGAGTCATTGATGAAGCCTGACCCTTCTTGACCCTCTCAACTACGTGTTCGCTGTGGGTCTTACAGAACGGGCAGTAAGTTCTGAACCTCTTTGGAATCTTCATTCTTTACACCTTTTTTGATGATTATTGGTATTTGTTGTGCGCCTTCCGGCTTTTGCGGAAAAGCACCGATAGATATACTTATTCAATATACGTATGGCGTTACGTATGGCGTTTTATTTTCCTGGGAAGCTATTATTTGGGAAGCTTTGATTGATGAGTTTGAAATCCTCTGAACCTCTTTTGTCCTGATATCCTGAGTGGCGTTCTCATATCGAAGACGAGGTTAGAGCATGCTAACAAGGTTAAGCTACACAGATATAGCTACACATATAAATACTAATACTATTGCCTGAAGGGCTTTCCTTCCATAAGGCATAAGTAAGCTGTTTACAGGATATTCGATAAGCCTGTACACAACCGTTTTTCTGGCAAAAATAAGCTTCATGTCTCAAGGAGTCAGTTCTTTGCGGAATTCTTTTCTCCGGTACTTTCCTCTCCGGCAGCAATCAATTTTGCTGCATTCCGCTTAATCAGCCCTGTTGCATTCAGTTGCGGCAAAACAACCACATCTTCGGCATTGACCGTATAGTTTCGGCCGTCTGCGCCCGTGAAGGTAGGCAGGTTCTTCAGTATTCGGACAACAACATATTCCTCGTTTATATTGTTTTTGCCCGTTTCTGTCCCTGTTTCCTTTCCCCCTGCAACCGGGGTTATTCCCTCTCCTGTCTTTGCTTCCGGATGAACCGCGGCTGGAGCCTGTCTTGAAGCCCATACACAGGGCCAGACAGCCGTCTTCCCGGAATCGGGGTAAAGAATTGGCCCTAATAGCTCTACTTTTGCGGCTTCAATGCCCTGAAGCACAAGGTCGTACAGCAATTTTTCCGCAGGAAGCAGTTTTTCAATATCCTTTGAAATGGGTTTATCAGCGTGAGACTGGATCGTTGCCCTGGTAATGACCTTTCCTATCCTTTTCATAAAGATGGTCTCAAGGTCCGAAAGCGCTCTTTCATGCTCGTCGTTGAGCATCTTTGATTCCGGGGAGCGGGGATTATTGATCTTCCCTATCTCTTTTTCAAGCTCCCGGATATATTTTTCAGCTTCCAGGTAAAAATCAGCCGGAATTATTTTCAATGTCTGGTTTTTTTCCTTATACAGGGTCTGGCTGATTTCTTCGATATCCATATTCTGCAACACCTCTACAAATTAGATATACGGCTGCATACTCCGGAACTTCCTGTATGCCTTCCTCTATTCTTAAATCCTTGCCCTTCAGCTGTACTGAGAATGGCTTTGAGGCAGTTATTTTTACCGGCCTTTCGCCAAAAACAACCGCGTCACTAAGCGGTTCAAACCCTTCCAGCTCGGATAAAGCAAGTTTCTTTACCAGCATCCCGGACCCGCCGTGCAGGGACCCGGGCACGCGGATAAGCCTTTTGATGTCGGCAGTCACCGGCTCGTCCACGCTTGCTCCGAACCTGTGCAGGAAATCTCCGGCTGATTCCTGCATAAAATATGCTGCAATCTCCTTAAAGTTTCTGACGTCGAAGTCCAACCTCCCTTTTTCCAGGATGTCCTTTAAGCCGGTTTCGCTGTTTGCAATATTGATCAGCTTTTTTATTGCAGTATCTCCAACTTTCTCATACCCGCGGAGTTCGGGAAACATGTCTTTTTTGAACTTTTTTTCACTTTCCCTTTTCATGTAATCCGTAAGATAAAGCGCAATCCTCTTCCCCCAGCCGGAGTCGTATCCCACAAGCGTGCACTTCATGGGCACGTTTTTTACCCCTTTAAACGTCTTTGACCCCGTTCCGAAATCCCCGTCCATTGCAACTTCCCTGAAAAAATACTTGAACTCGAGATCTCTGCCGCTCACGTAATTTACAATTTCCCTTCTCTCGGAACTCCCGAGGGTCAGGACTTTCGGGTTCGTAATATGGAAGTGGTATCCCCTCCCCCCGGAAAACACAAGCTGTATCTCCTGTTCGGAAAACCCGAAATCATCTAAAAGAAAATCAAGAAGCTTGAGGGTTTCCTTCTTCACAAGCTCAAGCATATCCGCATAGTTTCTCGGGGCATTGGGCAGGTGGTCTGCGTCCAGGTCAAAAATCAGCTCAGCCCCGAGCCAGTTCTTCTCGTTCATCTTCTTTGCGTCAGGGTATTCGTAATACGCCGTAGAATTGTAAACATGCGCAGGAGCCATGCCGTACAGGTAGTCCAGAGCCTCTCCCGGCGAGCCGAAAGACTTGTGCCGGTGCATCATCTTTTCCGGCATATCATCGTAGAAGATGAAAGCCCATTCCCGGTTCGGCAGGTGGTCAGGAAGCCCTATCTCTGCGTTTTTATAATAACTCTGGAAGCGGGATTTCAAAAACTGGGTGGTTCGTGTGTCCATGGTTATGGGGTTGGGTAGGTTTTTAGGGTATATTTAAGTCAGGAGTTTTTTAAGTTCAGGCATTCTATAAGTTCAGGAGTTTCCTGTTCAGGAGTTTCTTAGATAATATTAACTCATATTTTACTTTTGTTTATATGAATTTTTTTAAAACAGTTTTTTTCGTCAATTCGGATTCAGGTCAGAGGCTTCGCAATTGATCGAAAACCACCCTGCTCAGGATCAAGAAAAAATATCACTGAAAAAACATCATGTTTGAAAGAAAAATTGGAATCTTAAAAGGAACAGCTAATTATTCGGATTTTTCAGGTCTTTTTTTCAGGTCTCTAAACACAACAAAAATAAATTTACTCGGAAGCCTGGAAATGAATTTCCTGTTACTATATATAACGTCTCTATTATTGTTCCTGTTAATGCCGTGATTATTCAGATGAACTGTCGAAACCGGCAACGAAATAAGAACTTTTGGGGGAAGGGTCTTATGGGAAGCAGAATTAGCCTTAAAAATCACATTAACGCAGTTTTATGCCGTCTAAAAAAGGAAGAAATTGAAGATTCATATGTCGTTGAAGACTCGTATGTTATTGAAGATTCGTATGTTGTTGAAGATTCGTATGCTGTGGCAAAGTCTGGAAACTCCAAATCCTCTGAAACCTTTGTCAGCTCTTCTACAGGTATGGAATTTATCCTGATCCCTGCCGGAGAATTTGATATGGGTTCACCTTTTGAAGAGCAGGATAGATCAGATTCCGAGTCACCGGCCCATAAAGTAACAATTAAAAGCCCTTTTTACATAGGTAAATCTCAGGTCACTCAAAAACAATGGAAGAACATAATGGGAAATTCCCCTTCCCACTTCAAGGATGAAGATCGACCTGTTGAAATGGTTTCCTGGAATGAGGCTCAGGATTTTGTTAAAAAACTGAATGCAGCAGAAAACACCGATAAATACCGTTTACCTTCCGAAGCCGAGTGGGAATACGCCTGCAGAGCCGGTACACAAACCAGGTATTCATTTGGGGACGATGAATCAAAGCTTAACGAATACGCATGGTACACTGAAAACTCAGGTCGTAAAACTCACCCGATTGGCCGGAAGCAGCCGAATTATTGGGGGCTTTACGATATGCATGGAAATGTCTGGGAATGGGTTCAGGATAAATGGAACGAAAACTACAATGATTCTCCTTCTGATGGAAAGGCGTGGGAAGATGGGGATGGCTCTTCCCGGGTTTCTCGTGGGGGAAGCTGGTACTGCAGTGCTGAATCCTGTCGGTCAGCGGGTCGGTTCGGGCGTGAGCCTGAAAGTCGTTTCGCTAACCTCGGTTTTCGGCTTTTGAGGGAGATGTAAGTTCGGTTCTCTTTAGCTTTTTGCTCCATGCATTCTTTATTAACATGTTTTTAATTTTCCTGTATCTCGATGATATTTGATAGAGGAAGTTATAATACATATTCTATACTTCTCAATATATATTTTGTCATGACCATTACACAAATTTTATATAACGTTTAATCTTTTTTGAAACTTCAAGAAACTTCAAATGACAGTTGTTGTCCCATTGGAATTCTGAATTAACATTAAATTGACTCTAAAATTATGGTTCGAATTTTTGTTAATTTAAAAAATGGGATCTCTAATGCCAACTGGGAATATTTAGTTGTAATATAAAGTAAAGGTCGGGTGAGTTTGTGATTCAATTTATAGAACTTGGGGATATGAGTCATGGCTAATAAAAGTAATAATATGAAATATTTCTGGTCTTCACTACCCGGGATCCTTACAGGAGTAGCTGCAGTGATATCTGCAATAGGTGGTATTTTAATCATCTTTTATGGTGGGAACTCGACTCCTGATATTGCTGTTGGGCCAGCAATCGAATCATTTGAGGCAAGTCCTGATACTATTGTTTCTGGAGAATATGTGACATTGAAATGGGATACATCTGATGCTACGCATGTCACTATCGATCCGGGAGTTGGAAGCGTGGGGTTAAGCGGGTCAAAAAGTGTATCTCCTACTGAAACTACCACTTATACCTTAACAGCAATAAAAAACGGTGAAAGTGATGTTGTAACTGAAGATGTAAAGGTTGTGGTGGGTATAGGGCCACACTATTACGAAGAAATTCCTCCAACAATTGAATCTTTTGAGGCAAATCCCGATAATATTGTGCCTGGAAAAGATGTGACACTGAGCTGGAGCGTCTCTGATGCTGCAGATGTCACTATCAACCCGGGTATCGGGAGTGTGGAATCAAATGGGTCAATAACGGTATGCCCCACTGAAACTACTACTTATACTCTAACCGCCACAAACGACGCAGAAAGTGTCGAAAGCAGTAAAGTTGTGTCTGTACTGGAAATTGAATCCTTTGAGACAATTCCTGATAATATTGTTTCTGGAGAAGATGTGACCTTGAGCTGGAATGTTTCTGGTGCTACATATGTCACTCTTAATCCGGGAATCGGGAATGTGAACTTAAGCGGGTCAATAACGGTACGCCCCACTGAAACTACTACCTATATTCTAAAAGCCGCAAATCGGGCAGAAAGTGTCAACAGCAGTAAAATCGTGTCTGTAGAAGAACCGGATTTAGAAATAGAATTCGTCAATATCTCAGCTGGCACGTTCATGATGGGCTCGCCTTCAGATGAAATAGGTCGTCAGTCCGATGAAGGTCCTGTTCATGAAGTCACAATTGAAGCTTTTGAGCTCGGTAAATATGAGGTTACTCAGGAGCAGTGGCGTGAAGTTATGGACAGCAACCTCTCTAAGTGGACAGGTGACGATCTCCCCGTTGGACATGTTTCCAAGAATGATGTTGAGGAATTTATTGAAAAACTCAATGAAAGGGAAGGTACCGACAAGTACCGCCTGCCCACAGAAGCTGAATGGGAATATGCCTGCAGGGCTGGAACCGATACAATGTACTCCTTTGGTGATGATGGATCAAAACTTGGAAATTATGCCTGGTATAAAACTAACTCCGGTGGTCGATATCATCCCGTTGGCCAGAAGAAGCCCAATCCCTGGGGTCTTTACGACATGTATGGAAATGTCTGGGAATGGGTTCAGGATGATTCCCATTACAGTTATAATGGTGCTCCTTCGGATGGCAGTGCCTGGGGAAGCGGAGATACTTCAAGGGGCGGCTCTTTTTATTCTATTTCCAGATTCTGCCGTTCTGCTAACCGCAACGGCTGCGATCCTGAAGATACCATTGGTTTTCGGCTTGTGAGGGAGCTGTAACTTCTCCCTCTTTTTCATATTACTTTTTGGTTCTCCAGTTCTCTCCAATTCTCCGATACTTTTCGGAAGAATATTGTTTTTTGCTTAATGCTGTTTCTTGATGAATGTAAATAGTAAACCATATATCCCCTAAACTTGATGCTTTTTATTACAATCCATGTCATCCAGTCTATTTTAATCTGTGAGAGGAAGATCATGAGTTTGAATGAAACTCAACTTTATAATATCCCAAAGAGTTCCAGGGTTTTTATCAGTTATAGTCACGATTCTCCTCATCATAAAAGATGCGTGTTGAAGCTTTCAAACCGCTTGCGTAGTGAAGGAATTGATTGTAATATTGATCAATACGAAACCTGTCCTTCAGAAGGATGGTTTTGTTGGATGGTCAATCAAATAGAAGAGGCTGATTTTGTTCTTATAGTCTGCACAGAGAAATATGAAAAACGGTTTAAGGGTAAAGAATAAGCTGGAAAAGGACTCGGTGCAAAGTGGGAAGGAGCAATTATAACACAAGAACTATACCACTCTGAAGCTAACAATAAGTGCATCCCTATTGTGTTTTCTCCTGAAGATTCAGAGTATATTCCATCTATTCTTAAAAGCGCCACCTATTATGTACTTAATGTAGAGGAAATTAATGATGGAACATATGACGAACTTTATGCTCGTCTAACAGGTCAAAAACTTGTTTTAAAACCAGCTCTGGGAGAATTAAGGCATTTAGAACCAATTGATTTCTTAGATTTAGTAAGCGAGCAGAATTACGAAGTAGAGCTAGATCTGAATTATCAAAAACCTGCGATTGGGGCTCTAAGAAAAGTAATAACTGAGTGTCAAAGCTACGATATACCTAAGACCTTCACCAGCTCTTCAACAGGTATGGAGTTCGTATTCATTCCAGCCGGCAAGTTTATGATGGGATCACCTTCTGACGAGAAGGATAGGTATAATGACGAAGGTCCTGCCCATGAAGTGACCATTAAAAATCCTTTTTACCTTGGTAAATATCCTGTTACTCAGAAACAGTGGGAGAAAGTTATGGGCAGCAATCCTTCCCGTTTCAAAGGTGATGATCTGCCTGTAGAAAACGTTTCATGGGATGGTGTTCAGAAGTTCATCAAAAAATTTAATGAAATGGAAGGCACTGATAAGTACTGTCTACCCTCCGAAGCTGAATGGGAATATGCGTGCCGTGCAGGGACAACCACTAGATTTTGTTTTGGTGATGACGAGTCGAAACTCGGGGATTATGCGTGGTATGGAGATAATTCCGATTCTAAAACTCATCCTGTTGGGCAGAAACAGCCAAACCCATTTGGTCTTTATGATATGCATGGTAATGTCTGGGAATGGGTTCAGGACAGATGGCATGATAACTATAAAGGGGCTCCTTTCGATGGTAGTGCTTGGGAAAGTGGAGATAACTCCGACCGTGTCTTACGGGGTGGTGGCTGGCGCAATTACGCCGGGTACTGCAAGGCGGCGGGTCGCTATGGTGGCGGTTCAGGTCTCGGCGGTGGCGTTGGCTTTCGTCTTCTGAGGAAACTGTAACTATTTTCTATTTTACCACTTTACTACTGCCCTGATAGCAAGGAATTTTCCGGCGAAGCCCGAGGGCTCGAAGCGTGCGTAAGCCGCCGAGCCTGAGGTGCTGGCTCAAATATATTTTCACAGGAAACCTTATACATGAATCCTCTATTATATCCACTTCATGAAACAGGATATGTCAAGTGCCGACGTTGCTGCAGTTGTTGCCGAACTGTCAGCGGGTCCCAGGTCCATTATTGATGCGAAAATCGGGAAGATCTACCAGCCTGCAAGCGAGGAGATCCGCATCAACCTTTACGTTTTTCATCAGGGGAGGGACAACCTGATAATTGAGGCCGGGAAGCGTATTCATTTAAGCAAACACTTCAGGGCAAGTCCCGAGCTTCCGCAGGCTTTCCCAATGCTGCTCAGAAAATACCTGATGGGGGGCAGGATTGTTTCTGTAGAGCAGCACGATTTTGACAGGATAGTGAAGATCGGGATTGAGAGGGCAGGGGTCAGGAGCACTCTGATTGTGGAGCTTTTTGCCCGGGGGAACATCCTTATTGTTGATTCGGAAAACAAAATCATCCTTCCCATGAATCCCGTGACCCTGAAGGACCGCAGGCTGAGGAGCGGAGAAATTTATGAGCTTCCGGAGGCACAGTTGAGCCCTGTCGAAGCTGAGGTTTCGGACCTCATGGAGGCGTTTTCGAAATCAACGGCTGATATTGTCCGGACCATTGCTACAAGATTCAATCTTGGCGGAGTCCTGGCAGAAGAAGCCTGTGCACGTGCAGGCGTTGATAAAGCTAAACCTGCAAAAGAAGCCACCGTGGAGGATGCTGAAATGCTCCGGGATGCGCTGCAGGACCTCTTTTCTCCGCTCTTTGTGGGCAGGGTCGCAGGTAAGGGAGAGGGTGAAGCGGAGGTCGGGGTTGAAACAGAGCCGGTTATCGAACAGGTAATCGAGCCAGTTGTCGAGCCCGCAATCGAACCATCAGTCGAGCTGGTTCCCAAGCCATCAATCGAGCCAGAAGCGGGGATCAAACCCGAAACCGGAGTTGAAGCTGAAGCTCCGAGACTCAGGCCACAGCACGTGAAAAAAGAAATCAACGGGAAGGTAGAAACCTTCGATGTGGTGCCTTTTGACCTCAACCGCTATTCTGAGTTTGAAAAAGAATATTTCGATTCCTTTAATACGGCACTTGATGAGTTTTTCGGGAAAAAGGCACTGGAACAGGTTGCTGAAGTAAAAGCGGCTGAAAAGAAGGAAAAAACCCTTGGCGTTTACGAGCGCCGTCTACTCCAGCAGGAAGAAAGCCTTGCAAAGTTCGAAAAAGAAATTGAGAAAAATAACACGCTTGCAGAGACCGTCTATGCCAATTACCAGCTTATCGAAGAGCTTTTTTCCGTACTCAACGGCGCGAGGGCAAAGGGCTATTCCTGGGATGAAATCCGTTCCATCCTGAAACAGGCCAAAAAGGCCGTGCCTGCTGCGCAAATGATTACAAATATTGATCAGAAGACCGGAACTGTAACTGTTGAGCTTGACGGCAGGAGCGTCAACCTTGATATCCGGAAGACTGTGCCTCAGAACGCCCAGGAATATTACGAGAAGGTGAAGAAATTCACCAAAAAGAGGGACGGGGCTCTCAAAGCCATCGAGGAAACGAAGAAAGCAATGGAGAAAAAAGCTGCGGCAAAGGCTGCAAAGGCGGGGAGAAAGCTGCAGGCTTCCCGGAAAAAGCACTGGTATGACCGTTTCAGGTGGTTTGTGTCCTCAGACGGCTTCCTGGTTGTAGGAGGCAGGGATGCCGACACCAATGAGGAAATCTTCAAAAAATACATGGAAAAAAGAGATATCGTCTTTCATACCCAGACCCCGGGTGCTCCTCTTACCGTTGTAAAGACAGGGGGGAAGGAAGTTCCGGAATCTACCCTTCAGGAAGTTGCCCGGTTTGCAGTTTCTTATTCGAGCCTCTGGAAAGCAGGGCAGTTCAGCGGAGACTGCTACTGGATTAAATCCGAACAGGTAACAAAGACCCCGGAGTCCGGAGAGTACCTGAAAAAGGGGGCATTTGTTATCCGTGGAGAGCGCAATTACTTCAAGGATATCCCTCTTGGTATTGCAGTCGGGCTTGAGCTAAAAGGAGAGACCAGGGTCATAGGAGGGCCTGCTTCTGCAGTCCGGAAGCACGGGGACTATATTCTTGAAATTGTTCCGGGCAAATTCAACCAGAACGATATCTCGAAGAAAATCTACAGGACTTATGCGGACGAGCTTGGTGACCCTCGCTTTGTAAAGCAGATCGCATCCCCTGACCAGGTTGCTATGATGATCCCTGCCGGGGAGTCCGACCTCAGGAACCAGAAACCCGAAAGAAAAGGCCAGGGAATCGGGCTTGAAGGAGAAGAATACGGGATTTCCGAACCGGAAACCGAATTTGTGGGCGGTGAGGAAGAAGCCGAAGGGGAGTTCGGAGAAGAAGTCGGCGAGGAATTCGAAGAGGAGGCTGGAGAAGAAATCGGAGAGGAGGAAGAAGCGGAAATTGAAATGGAAGCCGGGGAGGGGGGAAGAAGTGAAAATTGAAAAGGGAGCCAGAGAGGAAATTGGAGAGGAAATTGAAATTCATGGAGTGAAAAAGGCATGAGGGTCACAAACCGTTCTCTGAAAGGCAGGGAAGGGGAAATTGCCGTAACAGCCGAGACCCTTGATGACCTCTGGCACCTGAAATACATAATTGAGAAAGGGGATCTGGTCTTTGCCCTCACCAAAAGGAAAGCCGATGCAGCAAGCGACAAGCTCCGCCCGGAAAAAGTCGAGAAGGTAAAGGTCAGGCTCGGGATCAGGGTTGAGGAAATGGAGTTCCATAAATTCGCTAACAGGCTGCGAATCCACGGCCCTATAGAGCACGGGATGGACGTCGGCTCCTATCACACCCTTAATGTCGAAATCGGGACCAACATTTCCATAATCAAGGAGCACTGGAAAAATGACCAGCTCCAGCGCATCCAGGATGCCGAAGAGGCCGGGAAACGTCCTAAAGTTGTTCTTGTGGCAGTCGAAGAAGGGGACGCAGACATTGGTTTTGTGCGCCACTACGGAATCGAGGTCTACTCCCATATCCGGCAGTCTTCTGGAAAGCGAGAGAACGGGCTCAGGAGTGAATTTTTCAGGGAAATTGTTGACCAGCTCAGGCATGCGGTTCCCGAGGACGCCTCTATAGTGATTGCAGGGCCCGGGTTTACCAAGGAAGATTTCCTGAAATACTTCCATGAAACCGAACCTGAGATGGCTTCAAAGGCGCTTACCGAAGACACTTCCATGATCGGGATGTCCGGCTTTCAGGAAGTGCTCCGCAGGGGGGCTGTGGACCGGATCATGCAGGAGTCCCGTATAGCCCGGGAATCCTCTCTCATGGAGGACCTCCTTAAGGAGATCTCAATGGACGGGAAAGCAGCTTACGGTTTTGCGGACGTTAAAAATGCCCTCAACTACGGGGCTGTCGAAACCCTGCTCATTGCTGACGAAACCCTGCGGGAAGGGAGGGAAAAAGGTGAAGATATAGATAAACTCCTTATGGAGGTTGAGCAGGCGCAGGGAAAAGTTGTTGTATTCAGCACGACCTTTGAGCCCGGGGAAAAACTTCACAAACTGGGGGGAATTGCTGCTCTGCTCCGCTTCAAAGTAAAGGGCTGAGCCAATGCTGAACCTTTGATTTCAGCTCTTTTACTTCTCATACGTTCTACTTAATTTTGCTTTTGTTTTTGCTTTTGTTCTTTCTTCTTTTTCCTTTATTTTCGTTTTAATGCTTTTTGTCTTCTATTTTTCTATAAATCGAAAGGTGTCCATTTTATTTTTGGTTTTTTATGTTCTATTTAGTATTATTTTTATTTTTTCTGATTTAAATTCGTAAAACTTATTAACTATTTGGCTTTATTTGTTGTTACTTTCAATCTAATTTATAGCACTATTTGCTTAGGGTTTTCAGTTGTGTATGACTTAATTTATGACATTATATAAAAATAAGTGATGATGTTTATGTATTCGGGTATCAAAAAAGCTTTGTCTTCACTTTTTGTTGTATTTGCAATCTATTTGATGCTCCCTCCTTTAGGCCTTGCAGCTACGGCTATCAATGGGGAGCCTTTTGACACAAATGCAACTTCCTCTGATGAGTTTTGCTGGGATGCGGCCACTTTTGGGGGCTTCTACTATTCTGTAAACAAACACAAGGATCTTGTGGCCTCTGAAAACTGGTTTGGAGAGCGTCTTCAGTACATCGAAACCGATGGTCAGAACGAACTTGGGAAAAACAACCCCGGAAACAATGTTATAGGTGAAGAGGAACTTGTTTATTCTACCAGGCAGTTCCCCAACAAATACAAGGTTGTTTCTGAGCTTGGACTTGATGGCAGTACAACGCCTTCCGAACTTGGAGGGATGGTTTTCTACAAGATTCCCTGGTTTGGCAAACCTTATGTTGCTGTTGAAAACGATGCTGCCCAGCTTGCAAACCTCGTAATCGACCAGGAAGGAAGTGATAAAAAAATACTTAAAGCCGGGGATGTCTGGGAGATAGGGAAAGGCTACTCTCTGACCGTGAACAATGTTGATGTCGAAGGCAAAAAGGTCTGGTTTTCCTTATCTAAAGACGGAGAAGAACTGGAGTCCGGAATTGTTAATGCAGACGGGACTGTTGAAAGTCAGACCTTTACTGCAAAGGCAGACTTTGGGGACGGAAAAGATCAGCTCTACTTCATTACCTATGTGGACTCGGTTTTCGTAAGTGCTACCGATTCTTTTGCTGTCTTCAAATATACCTGGCTTATTGACAAAGATGATATCCTTATTATCAAAGAAGGGGATGAATACCAGGGCTTTGAGGTAAAGGGGGCTTCCGAAGATGAGCTTGTTCTCAAAAATACCGATTCGATTACCCTGAATCTCGATAAGGATGTAAAGAATTACTTTACCGATTCCTGGTATTTCATGACTTCAGATGAAGGAAAGGGCAGTACTTCTCCTAACGGCTACGTTATTTGTCCTGTAAAAGAACTAAGCAAGCCTGGAAATTACACTCTGAGAGGTGAGCCTTTTGACACCAATACAACTTCCTCTGATGAGTTTTGCTGGGATCCAACCACTTTTGGAGGCCTTTATTATTCCATAAACAAACACAAGGATCTTGTGGCCTCTGAAAACTGGTTTGGAGAACGTCTCCAGTACATCGAAACCGATGGTCAGAACGAACTTGGGAAAAACAACCCCGGAAACAATGTTATAGGTGAAGAGGAACTTGTTTATTCTACCAGGCAGTTCCCCAACAAATACAAGGTTGTTTCTGAGCTTGGACTTGATGGCAGCACAACGCCTTCCGAACTTGGAGGGATGGTTTTCTACAAGATTCCCTGGTTTGGCAAACCTTATGTTGCTGTTGAAAACGATGCTACCCAGCTTGCAAACCTCGTAATCGACCAGGACGGAAGCGATAAAAAAATACTTAAAGCCGGTGATGTCTGGGAGATCGGGAAAGGTTACTCACTGACCGTGAACCAGGTTGATGTCGAGGGCAACAAGGTCTGGTTCTCCTTATCTAAAGACGGAGAAGAACTCGAATCCGGAATTGTTAATGCAGACGGGACTGTGCAAAATCAGACCTTTACTGCAAAGGCAGACTTTGGGGACGGAAAAGATCAGCTCTACTTCATTACCTATGTGGACTCGGTTTTCGTGAGTGCTAACTATTCTTTTGCTGTCTTCAAATATACCTGGTTAATCGATAAAGATAAAATCCTGGTTATTGAAGAAGGGGATGAATATCAGGGCTTTGAGGTAAAAGAAACCTCTGAAGACGGTATCGTCCTCAAAAACTCCGATTCGATTACCCTGACTCTTGATAAGGATAAAAAGAATTACTTTACCGACGCCTGGTATTTCCAGACTTCAGATGAGGGAAAGGGCAGTACCTCTCCAAACGGATACGTTATTTATCCTGCAACGGATGTGGTTATTGAAGCCGAAGACGCCTCTGAATCCGCAGATAATTCTACAGAAAATCTCAACATGACCTCGGATTCAAACGAGTCTGAAGCCGTTTCACCTGATTACAGAGCAGCTCCTTCCGAAATAGTGGGTGAAGATGATAGCAGTCACCCTGAGGAAGCCGCAGAGGAAGCCCCTGCAAAACTTCCCGGCTTTGGAATAATTTCCGGGATTCTCGGGGTTCTGATATGCGTGGCTCTCAGGAGAAAGAGTTAATCTGTCTTTCTATGTGAAGTAATGAGAGAATTATTCTCTTAGAAAATTATCTCCTGGAGGTTTATTTTCTGATAGAATATCTCTACTGCCTTTTTTTAATATTTTCACTTCCTGAATGGCCCTTTCTACCATATTCACTGTTTTAGGTCGTTCCTGTCCCGGCAGAGTTGCGTCTCTGCAGTGCGCTGTCCTTTTCGCTGCGCTCAAGAGGACTAACATAAAAACAATGGTAAATAAAGAGAAGCAGGAGAGCAGTCTCCCTCTAAAATCCAAAAAAGAAAAAATTGCCAAAATTACGAGTCGGAAAGTAAAAGTGACATCAAAATAACAAAATTAAAAAAGACAGCAAAAAACCGTTACTCACTTCTTTTTCTCAGGGCTGTCAGACAAGCTGGCTGAGGCGCTTATATTTTTCTTGAATTGAAAGACGTTTTTCGGGATTAAGGGAAGTCTTCTCTTAAACCCGGGGGCATTTTTCAGTAAATTATCCTTTCTAATTGCGGAACCGGTTTACAGGTAATTTTTTCCTTGCCCCGCAGGCTGGCCAAGCTCCCTCGCAGCGCAGGGAGAAAAAACTGAAAAAATCCGGCTCCGAATCTGAATAATTAAACCAATTAATCAGAGCCTGCATTTTCTCAGATCAGGAGAAGGGCGATAAAACCGCTTAAGAAAATTCCATCAAAGGTGCCTGCTCCTCCTATGCTTGCAATCGGAGCCCCCAGGTTCTTGATTTTTCCCAGATTAAGCAGGTCAGCTCCTATAAGGGTCCCGAGCACTCCCCCTGTGTAAGCAATGATAACACGACAGGGTTCTGCAGGGCAGCCGGGGGTCTGGATTAACGAAGTAAGCAGGATTGCGGTAAGGGCAGCTGTCAGGGGCGGGACAAGAGCCGGAGTTGCAATGCCTATTCCACGAATCGGCTTTGCTACGGAATAGGTTACGGCTGCAACAACTGCTACCCCTACTCCTGCAAGATAATAGGAAGATGGAAACTGTGTGAGGAGATAGGCAGAGATCAGAACCGGAATAATTGCCCCCCCCACGTTGATTGCAAGTATGGTTTCATTTCTGACCATTTGTTGGATAGGGATCCGGTAGGAAATCCCAAAAACCTTTACATAATTTTCCCTGACAGCAGGGGTGTTAGACCTCAGGGTTGTCAGTGGGATATTGATCCCGCTTCCAAGGAGGGACAGGAGCAGGATTAAGAGCGCGTCTTGTGCGGAAAATCCTATTTTCATGAAGGCAGAGACAACAATTCCAAGAAACAGAGACCCAAGCCCGAAGATCGAGATGAGAATTAAGAGGAGAAGGAATTTCAGGCTGAAAGGCATGTAGAGAATCTGTCTGCTCATGGAATCACTCTCTTTTCTCCGGTTTTTTGCATATTAGGAGATATTTGCACTCTCTTTATTAATTAGTATCCGTTTCCATCGTTTTTTCATACCTGCGCCGGGACTCTCTAAAATAAGCTTAAATCTTTTTTCCATGAGTTCCAGGTTCAGATGTATCTGGTTGCAGGTTGTAAGGATTCCATGCAGATGGTTTCTTTTGCATCTTTGTAGACCCTGAGGACTCCGCCTGACTCCGAGACCGTAACTGCGATTGCTACCGTATCCCTGCTGATGGCGGCTGCTGAGACATGCCGTCCTCCCAGTCCTTTTTCAATATCAATATTTTTCCCGTCCACGTCAAGGTATCTCCCTGCCGCATGGATGAGGCCCGTCTCGTCGATCACAAAAACTCCGTCAAGCTGGGCAAATTCCTTTATGGATTCCCAGTTTTTCCTGTCAAGAATGTTTCTGTGGACTTCCTCATGGCCTGCATAGGGGTTAAGAATTATCTGGTGGGAGCGTTTCAGGACTTCTTCGGAATCGCCTACAATAAAAGCCGCTCCTATTTTTTTCCCTTCCCTGCCTGTGAGGGCGATATCAAAAGCAATTTTCAGAACTGCATTCATGACTTCAGGCCGGACTCGCTCTTCACATTCTTTCATTGCTTTTATCAGGGGGTTTTCATCGAGGCTGTGGACTATGATAGAGCTGGAACCGCGAGTTTCTACGACCCCGACGACTGTCCCGCCTCTTGGGCCTTCAAGCACGTACTCTATTGCTGCGGCATGCTGCAGGTGGTCGACGTTGCCCGAAGCTTCCCGGTTGAGCTGGTCACTGAGTTCTTTTGCAGGACTTTTTCCTTCTTTGCCGGTTGCCACGAGGTGGTCTATTATGCTTTTCGGGCGCATGGAGATATAATATACCGGAACCCCCCCGGTCTCGATCCCCTCAAAGCTCAGATCTCCTGAGACCATAATTGCGGCAGCATCAAGTTCCTGGGCTATGTGGGCTGCCGCTTCTGCAATTATACGTGCTCTCTCTATGTCGTCCACCCCTTTTTATTTTTACCCGACTATGTTTGCAGTCCTGCTTTTTTGTTCTGAGCTTAGTTTATATTCTGCTGTTTGCTTTTGAAGATAATTATTATTTCTTCGAACTAATGTTATTTCTATAGGTTAACATTAGTTCTCAAAGTTAACATTTACGGTAATTGCACACTTAACAGGCCTGTTTACTGTGTAGTGTAATATTTTATATATTATAATTGTTCTGGACCCGGTCAATTTTTCTCTTTCTCTGTTATTTTACCTTCAATTCCAGTTACTTATCTCTCCATTTTTTGAATCCAGTCCGATCGTACAGGTTTACAATTTTTTTCTGGAAAACCGCATCCTGAATTAGTTTTCTCTGAAAGGCAAAGGGATAGAAACTTTTTTCTGGTTCTTTCATCTAATTCATACTGGTGAAAGCTCTGATCAGGACATTTATAGCAGTGGAACTGGACCCGAGTTTCAGGGAGGGAATCCGCCAGATCCAGGAGAAATTTTCCGATTTTAACCTGAAGTTTGTTGACCCTGAACTCGTTCACATAACCCTGAAGTTTCTCGGGGATATCGAAGAATCAAAGGTAAAATCCCTTTCAGCGGCTCTTGATTCTCTCCTTTGTGAGCCTTTCGATGCAAAAATTGAAGGCATCGGGGTTTTCCCAAAACCTTCAAATCCCAAAGTCCTGTGGCTGGGGGCAAAAGGAAACTTCGAGGCTCTCCATGATAATGTGGAAACCGTACTGAAGCCATTTAAATTCAAAGAGGATGAGAGAGCATTTACTGCCCATGCTACCCTCGCCAGGGTAAAATTCCTGAATAAAGATCAAAAAAATGCTTTTGCAGGTGTCCTGAATGAATCAAAAGATACAAAAATCGGCAGCATGCGGGTAAATAAAGTGTTTTTGAAGAAAAGTACCCTAACTCCCGACGGTCCAATCTATGAAACCCTGCATACGGTATATCTGGACTGACAGGTCTGCTTGCGCAGGACCGTATCAGCTCCCATACCCTGATCATTTCTTTTTATGCGTCTAATTTTTGGTCGTGTCCAATTTTTGGTCGTGTCCAATTTTTAAGTGTCCAATTTTTAAGTGTCCAATTTTTATGTGTCCTCATTTCTTCTTATATATCCTCACTTTTTCTATCTATCTGATCTCAGCTATAGTCTTCTGCTTCATATTCTTTGAATCCGCTTGAATATACAAGCCTGCGGTCTTCGGTTATTATGAGGCATTCAATCCCGTCGAGATTTTCTATCATCTCAAGTCCTTCTTTTTCTCCCAGTACAAAGATTGCAGTTGCAAAAGCATCGGCATCCATAGCATTTCTGGCAATTACCGTGCTGCTAATAATGCCTTCTGAAGGATATCCTGTTCTCGGGTCAGAGATATGGGACACTCTTGCCGACTCGTTGAAGTAACGTTCGTAGTTTCCGCTTGTTGCTACTGCAATATCCCTGGCTTCAATTGCAGTTACATATTGTCCGCTTCTGTCAGGGTTCTGGAGGCCGACCATCCAGGGTGTGCCGTCGGGCTTCTGGCCTATGTATTTCCCATCCCCTCCTGCGTTTACAAAAGCGTTCTCAATCCCGTCTTCCTTCAAAGCCTCGATTGCTTTATCGACTGCGTAACCTTTTGCGATCCCTCCCAGGGCTATTTTCATCCCGGGTTCCAGGCTTACAGTCCCGTTTTCAGTGCTTATTTTCGAATAGTTTACGAGTTTGAGCGTTTCGTTCAGTTCATCTGCAGTCGGGGGTTCCTGTGAGCCTCCGGGAAGGAATTTACTCTTCCAGAGGTCAAGTACGGGCTGGATGGTGATATCAAAGGCTCCTCCGCTTTTCTCCGAATAGTACTTTGACTGCTCCAGCACATAGATGAAATCCGGGTCAGCATTTTCAACTTTTCCGATGGTATTCAGGATAGTAAGCTGACTGTCCTCTTTTGAAGGGCTCATAAGGGCGTCAATTCGGTATATTTCACTGAAGGCATCATCTATGGCCTTTGAAGCTTCGCTTTCATTCGAAGCGTAGACAGCTACCGTAACTGTAGTATCCATAATGCTTTTTGTCTGTTGAAACTCCTGAAGTTCCTTCGTCTCTTCAGACTCAGGCTGTACACAACCTGATGCGAATATCGATATGATAAGTAAAAGTGCAAATAGTGTTTTGTATTTTGAATCCATGCTCTATCAATTTTTCCTGCTATTTTTTTAATTTTGGGTTTATTTCATTAACTTTATTCAGATTTTTTTCAAAGGTATAAACAAGGTAAAAATAAAATATTAAAGTGAATTGAATTTAAAGTGAATTGAATTTAAAGTGAATTGAATTTAAAGTGAATTGAATTTAAAGTGAATTGAATTTAAAGTGAATTGAATTTAAAGTGAATTGAATTTAAAGTGAATTGAATTTAAAGTGAACGGAATTTAAGTGAATTGAATTTAAAGTAAAAGGAATTTAAGTGAATTGAATTTAAAGTAAAAGGAATTTAAGTGAATTGAATTTAAAGTAAAAGGAATTGAAGGTAAAAGTGGAATTAAAAGTAAAATTTTATTTTGAAGATGAAGTTTTATTTTAGTTTCCTACTCTCTCTTTTATTTCTCACGGTTTTTATTTACTTTTTAATTCTTTTTTCTTATCCTATTTTTTTGGTTTTTCTTCGTTTTCTATTTATACTGATCGAATCCCTGTCATGCTCTTTAGTTATCTTTTTCGCTGCTACATCCGTCTCCTGTCCGGTTGGTAACATACGATTGTTTTTTCCTCTGATCTGCTGCTTGATTCATGATTAATGGTTAATGAATGATCAATTATTGATTACTTCTTTTAATTTAACAACATTTCTATATATCCAAAGTTATCCTTATAGGTCAGGATTTTTCCTATCCTTGAAGGCTAAAAAAGGTTCTTTTTCTCCTGGTTACCTGTGCAGATACCCTGCCCGATTTTAATGTATAATCGTGTACATTTTCTTCGGAAAACTATATATATAAAAAAAGTGTAAGATTTTACTTATATTTCAGATATTTTATATATTTGATTAATATACGCGGCGTGCTATATATATTGTATATATTTTAATTACTTTATAAAAGTCTATACAATTCCCTAAAACTTATTTCGAAAGAAATAAGTATTACCTCACGCAAACATTTTTCGTTGAAGTGGAATTTAGCTTTGTTTTTCGGAGTAAAATGGCTATCTAAAGCAAGGAAAGGAAAAAGCCGGTGATCAAAAAAAACCTTCAGGAAAACCAATGATGCTAAAAAGAGCTAGGCTAGCCGTTCATGCCAGTTCCTTCTCGCTTCAGTTTTCCGTTAATTGATTTCCTTTCGGTCTCTGGATTATGCCACTGGAGGTCTGGAAGGAACGGCAGTGTACACCCCCTGGCCGTGTACGATCCAGCCGTAAATATCTTTCAATCTCATTCATTACTCAATATAAGCTTCAAGTTGTTGAAATTTGAACTTTATTTCTTTCCAAGCATGAACATAACAACGTGAACAAAAAAAGAGAATGTGGTCGTTATGAATAGGTTAAATCTGTTGGTGTCGGGAGTCGCTGTGCTGCTTCTCGTGGCTGCTGGTGCCTATTCTTCTCTTGGGTATTCAGGGAATGATGCAATTGCGTCCCATTACATGACCAAGGGAGAATGGTCCGATACGGTCTGCGGAGGCTGTCACTTCGATGTCTACGAAAATGTCAATAATTCTTATCATGTACAGGTAGATATGAACCGGTGGTCTCCCCTCACAAATTTTGATCTTGAAACATCTGGAGAAGAGGAATGGGTCAAAAAATTCGGGATGTATCATCCTGGTGGAGGTCCGCTTGCAAAATACGGTATTGGCATTGACTGCATGATATGCCATGAGCAATACGGCCTCTATGACTTTGATGCACGTGCCGAAGCTATTGAAAATGGGGATTTTGCAAATGCAAATAATGCAGCGATGGCAAATTCCAGTGCAACTGCAAAGACTGATCCTCTGCATCTCTTTGTCTACAATGCTAACGTTCTAACCCCCTACCCCCTGTTGATCGTTTTCCATGATGCCGTGAATGGGGCTCCCCGAGAGTCTTCCTGTGCCCGGTGTCACATTTCCGATGTGGAAACGAGGGCTGTTAAATGGGAGGATGAAGAAGCCTATGCAGAGTCCGATGTCCATGCAGCAAACGGCGTTGAATGTACAGAATGCCACCACACTGAAGGGTTCATCATAACTTCTGATCACCAGATAGGGCGTGGAAACACCTCTGATTCCCCCGACCTTCCTGATAGTCACTTTGATGATACCATGCGCAGCTGTGACGACGCCGAATGCCATGCAGGCATCTCTCACGGTCCTTTTGCTGACTCTCACATGGAATTCCTTGCCTGTGAAGCCTGTCACATCCCTAAGCTTCCTGGAGGAGATCTGCCGGGCGGCAACGTGCTTGAGTCTTTCAGCTGGCAGAATGGAGAACGCGAAGACGTTTACCGCGATGCAGACTTCCAGCCTGTCCTTGCCTGGTATAACGGGAACTTCGGGGACGTCCTGCCAAATGTGGATACAAGGAATGACACGGATGTAATGGTCACTCCGTTCAACAACATTACCGGAACCTGGTGGGACGCAGGCACTGATCCTGAAGTGCTCGCAAACCCGAACACAAGCATCTCCACTGGAGACCCGATCCCGGTACAGTATGTGAAGGCAGCAGATGCCAATGGTGATGGTGAAGTCACAGTGGATGAAATGCAGGCTTATGATGCCAACGGAGACGGACAGGCAGACTATCCGAATGCAGTGTTGAGATCTGTAGTGCTCTATTATCAGGTCGCTCACAGTATTGTGAGCAGTGATCTTGGAATCGCCGATCCTTACACCTGCAGGGACTGCCATGGGAATGAATCCGTGATTGACTGGGCATCCCTTGGGTATGTGGAAGATCCCGGAGGAGAGTCCTCAGCAGCGAAGAGCATATCCATTACCTATCCGAGGCCCAAGCCTGTAGAAGTTGAAACGGAGCCTGCACTCTAAGGAGGTGGCAAACCTGAGTGACGTTATTAAAATTGACAAACTGCCTGAAAAGGCAATTATACCCATGAGGCAGCACGATGGAATTGCTTGTGCTCCTCTGGTTAAGAAAGGCGCAGAAGTTATCGTCGGCCAGAGGTTAGGGGAATGCGAGGGCAGTGACCTCGCTTATGTCCATTCCCCTTTCTGCGGGACTGTTGACTCGATTGAGCTGATGCCAAACCCCAGCGGAAAGAGAATCCTCAGTGTTGTGCTCACTCCTTCGGAGTGTGCACAAACGGTTGATTTCGTGCCTGAAAAGAATGCACCCCCTTCAAGGTTAATAGAAATAATAAAGGAAGCTGGAGTTGTCGAATACTACGAAAAACCCACATACCTTGCCTTGAAACCTGGAAAGAGAATTGATACTCTGGTCATGAATGCGACCTACCCTCTGATTACCCATGCTTACCTGGGCTCCCTTGACAAAGTTCTCAAAGGGTTCAGTGTTATGCTTGAAGCCAGTGGGATCCCGAGGGGAGTAATTGTTGTCCGGGCAGATGACAAGGAATCCATAAAGGCCTTCAAGGCCGCTTCCTTTGACGGCAAACCTCTTACTATCGCCCCGATAATAGGGAAGAGGCATGCTGACTACTACCTTGAGGACAGCGAAGACCAGATCATTGTGGTCGCAGCAGGAAAGGTAACCTATACCCCAACGATGACGAACCTGCTCTCGGCTAATGTGATGGGCAGGAAAATCCCCCTGGGACTCCAGCCCTCAGATGTGCATGTGGTGTTCTGCGGAGTAAAATCTTCCAAAGCCGTATACGATGCTGTGTATGAAGGCAAACCGTACCTTGAAAACGCAGTAACGGTTACAGGGGCTGTCAACAGGCCCGGGACTGCAATTGTCAAGTTCGGAACTCCCATAAAAGATGTAATCGAGGCATGCGGAGGTTACAAGGGGGAGCCTGGAAAGCTTATCATTAACGGGTCCATGGGCGGAATAGCCATATATACGGATGAGGCTCCGGTGGTCAAGAATACCACAGGAATTATCATCCAGTCCAAAGAAGAAGTCCTGCGGGACGAATCGAGTGCCTGCATCCATTGTGCTCGCTGTGTGGACGTCTGTCCTGTAAACCTGCTGCCGACCAGAATCGCATCCTATGCTGACCTGGGAAAATACGAGGAATGTGAGCAGCTGTACGCTATGAACTGCATTGAGTGCGGAGCATGTGCGGTAGTCTGCCCCTCAAAGAGACATCTTGTACAATTGATCAAATACTCAAAGCTTCAGATCCACAACATGGTTGCAGCTGGAGCTCTAGAGGAGGCGACTGAATAAATGGCCTTTACGATATCCCCACCTCCTCATATAAAGGAAGGTGTGTCAGTTAAGAAACTAATGTGGAGCAGAATAATCGTTCTTCTCCCCTTATGTTTGGCTTCGATTTACCTGTTTGGATTCCCCGCTCTTGGAAATCTTCTTGCCGGAGTGCTGGGTGCAGTTTTTATCGAACTGGCAATCCAAAAGACGTTCAAACAGAAAGTCACGGTAGGTGACGGAAATGCAGCCTATATGGGGCTGCTGATAGCACTGATGGTTCCGCCCGCAGTCCCCTTCTGGCTTCCCTTTATCGGGGCAGTCTTCGGAGTAGGGGTTGTAAAGCATTTTTTTGGGGGGCTTGGCTCTTATATGTTCCACCCCGCACTGGCTACCTGGGTTTTCTTGAAGCTTTCCTGGGCTTCACTGATGATCCCTACCTCAGTTCCCCAGCTTGGTTCGTTCTCGGACCTTATCCTTGAGAAAGGAGCCGGATTCCTGGCGGATGCTTCTCCTATAGCTATGATCGGTGTGCTTATCCTCATTGCCAACAGGTATATCGAGTGGAGAATCCCTCTCATGTATTTGCTGACAACTGTGCTGCTTGTGCTTGCGCTGGGCGACCCCCTTGCGTACGTCTTTACGGGATCTTATCTGCTTGGAGTGTTTTTCATTGCAACGGAAACCTCTACTTCTCCGATAACCAGGAATGGAAGACTTCTTTACGGGGTTGCATGTGGAATCCTTACAGTGATTTACGGGTACTTCACCGGAAACTATATCGAGGGAACCTTCTACGGGCTGCTGCTCGGAAACGCCATTGCCCCGATGATCGAACGTTCTACCGTTCCAAAGCCTTTTGGAGGTGTTGAAGCGTGAAAAATACTCCGGTAAACATTATTATTAAAATGATTGCACTCTCAGCTCTCGCAGCCATACTTCTTGCACTGACCTTTGTTCCCACTCAGGCGCAGTTAAAGGTGCTTCAGGCAGAGCAGGAGAAGGAAGCCTTAAAGGCTGTTCTGCCTGCGGCTGCAGATTTCGAACCGGTAACCGGAGACAAGCTGGATGCAGACGGCAACCCTGTTGTTCTGTATTTCCGTGGAGTGGACTCCTCAGGGAATATCGTAGGTTATGCCTTCAGGAATACTCAACCTGGAGCTCAGGGTCTTGTCGAGATTCTCGGTGGAGTTACTGCGGATTACGGCACCATTACAGGAATGGAAGTCATGTCCCACTCCGAGACCCCTGGGCTTGGTGCAAAAATTACTGAACCTGCGTTTAAGGGCCAGTTCGTAAACCTGCCTGTTGCGGATTTGAGCCTGTCAAGCAGTGGTGGAAAAGTTGATGCCATTTCCGGTGCGACCATTTCTTCTACAACGGTGGTAAATGCTCTGCACACTGGAATTGATAATGTCAGAGCCGAGGAAGGGTGATTAATATGGGTGATAATAGAAATGTAGCAAGCGAATTCATGCGAGGAATTACCAAGGACAACCCTACATTTGGCCTCGTGCTCGGGCTCTGCCCCACACTGGCTGTCACCACTTCCGTTGAAAACGGGATTGGTATGGCTGCAGGCACTATTTTTGTCCTGGTCGGTTCAAACTTGCTGGTTTCCGTAATGCGAAATGAAATCCCGGATTCAGTAAGGATCCCTATAGAACTTATTGTCATAGCCACTTTCGTGTCGATTGTGGATATGGTAATGGAAGCGTTCACGCCTGCCATATATGCGGCTTTAGGTGTGTATATTCCTCTTATTGTCGTGAACTGTATTGTGATCGGCCGTGCTGAAGCATATGCTCTGAAAAATGGAGTATTCTACTCCCTTATCGACGGGTTGGGTGTAGGTACAGGTTTCCTGCTCATGCTTATGCTGATCGGAGGAATCAGGGAGCTTCTGGGAACAGGCGGAATCAAGCTCTTTGGAATACAGTTAGTTGACTTTGTCTCCATGCTCGGATATAATCCGATAGGCATGATGACTCTGTCTCCCGGAGCTTTCCTGACCATTGCAGTCCTGATGGCTATTGTTAATTACAACAGAATCTTAAAGGCTCTGAGAGGTGCTTGAAATGGCAGATGCCTCTATATTTGCCGTGCTTATGGACGGAATATTCCTGAAGAACTTCCTTGTAGTCCAGTTCCTCGGGCTCTGCTCCTTCGTAGGTGTCACAAAAGACGTGAAAAGCGCATCAGGGATGTCAGGTGCGGTCATCTTCGTTATTACGATGTCCGCTTTCGTATCCTACTTCCTGTATACGTACATTCTTTTGCCTTTGAGGCTTGAGTACCTGACCACTATTGCATTTATCATAGTGATCGCAGCACTTGTGCAGCTGGTAGAATTTATTGTAAGGAAATTCATGCCCCCCCTGTACAGGTCGCTCGGTATTTACCTGCCTCTGATCTCCACGAACTGTGCAGTGCTCGGAGCCGTGCTGCTTAACGTGATGAACGAATACGACTTTATCCAGAGTGTGACCTTCGGAATCGCCGCAGGGCTCGGATATACTGTTGCAATGCTCATCATGGCTTCCATACGTGAAAGGAGCAACGTTTTGTATGTTCCAAAAGCAGTCGGAAGAGGAGTCACGTATGCTTTCTTCATTGCACTGATCATGTCGATGTCCTTTGCTAACTACTTCAAGGTGATTCCACTATGATCGTTGCAGCAGACGTAATGCCCGTTCTTATAAACACTGTTTCGGTGCTTGTAGGGCTTTGTATTGCGGTAGGTGCAATGCTGGTAATTGCATCCAAGGTCTTTAAAGTGGAAACCAACCCTCTGGTCGACGAAGTTGCCTCCCTTCTTCCGGGAGCTAACTGCGGTGGGTGTGGGTTTGCCGGCTGTGCTGCCTGTGCCGAAGCTATCGTCTTAAAAGGCGCCCCTATCAACAGTTGTCCTGTTGGAGGCTTTGACGTTGCAAAACTGATCGGCGCTGTTCTGGGACAGGAAGCTGTGGAATCCGAACCTGCCTATCCGTTTGTCCGCTGCCAGGGCGGCAATGTGAACTGTACAACCCTTTACGACTATGAAGGAGTTGAAGGCTGCAAGGCTGCCCTGATGATCTGCGATTCAAGGAAAGGCTGTACTTACGGCTGTGTCGGCCTGGGGACATGTGTCCGCGCCTGCCAGTTCGGGGCTCTCTCTATGGGAGAAAACGGGTTCCCGGTTGTGAACAAGGCTTTCTGTACCGGCTGTGGTAACTGTATTGCAGCCTGCCCGAACGGGGTGCTCACCTTTGCCAGGGACTCGGAGAAAGTGCATGTGCTCTGCCGCTCCCATGACAAGGGTAAGGACGTTAAGGCGGTCTGTGAGGTCGGATGTATAGGCTGTAAGAAGTGTGAAAAAGAATGTCCCGCAGGGGCTATCAAGGTCGGTGAATTCCTGGCTGAAATCGACCAGGAAAAGTGTACAGCATGCGGAGCCTGTGTAGCAATCTGCCCGCAGAAGGCAATCGAGCTCCGGTAATTCCGGGCTCGTTTTTTGACCTTGAACCTGAAAATGAGGTAGGTGGAAAATATGTCTTACAATACTTCCTTTGGCTTGCCTGAAAATATCGTGGCAGCTCTTTGTTACCCTGTAGGCTGGCTCTCAGGCCTGTTCTTCCTGCTCCTTGAGCGCAAGAACAAGTTCGTCCGCTTCCACGCCATGCAATCTGTCCTGCTTTTCATGCCGTTTGCTCTCTTCCTCTTCCTGGTGGCATGGATCCCAACGATTGGCTGGGCCATTGCAGACGGTGTTGGAATGCCTGGATTGCTGCTCATCGTGATCCCGGCGTACATGGCCTTCAGGGGCTCAAAGTTCCAAATCCCTATCATAGGAAAGATTGCCTACAATTTTGCCTATGGTGAATAAGCAAACAGATTTAACCTGAAAAACAACCAGAAAAATCGGATTGTCCTTAAAAAGGGCAATTCAATCTTTTCTTTTTGGATTTTTTCCGTTTTTATTATTCTTCGTGGTTCCGGATAATTGGTCGATATATTCAGAATATGAAGCGGAATCTTTTGTTTTTTGTTTACTCTCTCTTTTTTGATTCTTTCCTGTTTCAGTCTATCTCTCAGTAGTGCTGATCTTTCAGTTTTTATCCCACAAGGAGAATTCCCACACACACTGTTTTGTCGGGTTTGCAAAACTCAAGCTCTATACCCGCTTTTTCCAGGACCTTCTGCAGGTTGACTCCCACGGCTTCCGGGGGAAAACGCCTGAGCTCGGGCTTTAAGCATTTTTCCATGTTGCACCTCTCGCATTCGTTGCAGGGGCCGGGCCGGAGCAGGTGGGCGTAGATGAAGCCATTCCTGAAAGCTTCCTGTTCAAGCTCGAACATCTTGCGGAAGGACTCTTTCTGGAATTTTCCCCAGGCTTCGAGGATATCCTGCACATCTGCAGTATTGTGTTCTTCCACAAGGAGGAGCGCATCACTGTATTCTGAAAGGATCTTCCTGAATTCTTCAATGGAAAGGATGTGGGGAGGGCAGCTAAGCCTCTGTCCGTAGTTGCGGCAGCCGTGAGCACACTTCAGAGCTGTTCGGTTCTCCACCACAAGATCCCCTGCTTCGAGCTGGAAAGCTGCGAGCCCCAGGCTTGAAGCCTTTTCAATTAAAATCTGTACATCTTCGGGCAGTAAAATCCCTCTTCTCCAAATCCTTTTACGCTTAATCTTCTTACTCTTTTATACTCTAATAGATTCCTCTTATCTCTAATTTAAGATAGTAATTTGAAAAAAAGAAAACATTTTCAATCTTCTGCTTATTTATTCCTCTGAAACCGACTCGTAAAGTTTTCTCCTTTCCGGGGGCATGGATTTGAGATATTCTTTTGCTTCTTCAGGTGAGATCGCCCTGCGGGTTCCATCGGGTTCCTGTATGACCACGCCGCTTTCTGCGAGCATCCTGTATCTTGCTTTTCGGATCTCTTTGTCTGGATGGCAGACGAAATGGCAGTTGGAGCAGGTATATTCCATTCTGGACCCTGGAATCAGGCATATAAAAAATCCGCCTTTTATCTTCGGCCTTTCAAGGTAAGCTTCTATCGTACCGGGCAGTGCAGCAATGAAATCTTCATCTTTTTCCGGAATCTCAAAGCGTGCCGGAGACCAGGTGGACCACTTTCCGGAAGTATTCAGACCTGCAAGTCCTCCACAGACAAGGAAGCAGCGGCTATTGCTTTTTCGTTTCCCGTAGCTAAACTCTTTTCCTCCGAGGGTTACAGTAACCTTCTCAACCGGGTCCACGTATCCGGAGGAGCAGACTGAAAGGCAGAGTTTGCATTCGTCACAGTAGTTTTCTTCTTCCGGAAGGGGGTCTGTCGGGACTAATTCGGCGTCCGTGACGACCGAAGCCAGGACAATTGCCGATCCGTATTCTTTTGTGATAATGTTTCCCGAGTATCCGAAGTGCCCTATCCCGGAACGGACAGCCAGATACCTGTGGGAAATAGGGGGGTGCATGTCCAGCGTCCAGTTTTCGGTATCCATTCGGTAAACGAAATTTGCAGCCTGAGGGACAGCTTTGTATCCGTACTGCTGCAGGAACCCTGCCATTTCAAGAGCAATCCCATTAGCAAGGGTGGTAGTCCGCACTTTATTCGTTTCAAGGGACTCATGATCCTCTTTTTTGAAGTACGGGTCGATAAGATTCTGGTCAAAAGCCAGGGCAAAACATACAGCCGATTTTGCCTCTGGCAGTACATATGTCAGGTCGGCAGAAGGAGGCCCTCCTGTAAGCGTTTCAGTTGTTGCGATGCCCACTTTGAAAGCTCCAAGAGTTAGAGCCATCTCTTTAAGTTCTTCGGTCAGTTCGTTCATTTTCCAGTCCTCCTGAACACTAAAAAGATTAATTTCCAGATTATTTTATGTAAGGTCATTCTTATTTACTTGATCGGCACTGGAATGACCTTGAGACTCCAGGTATAGTCCAGTGACCTATCGTCTTCAGCGGCTTGTACGAAAATGGTTTTCTGAATTTAAAAGCCCAGGATAAAAAAAATGTAAAAATAAATATGAAAATAAAAGAAAAGTAAGTCCGCTTAAGCGAAGCTCACTTCTTAACCCATAAATAGTCCGCTTGAGCGAAGCGAAACGGACGGCGGGCTGTTGCGATTACATCGCAACTCCCAGGAAATCTCCGATTTCCTGTGATCCCGAATCGCAATTCGGGTTTTACGCAATCACAACTCCGTATTTCGCAAAAACCTGTGCAAAAGCCTGCCTTAATTCTTCTGCCACCTTTATTGTTTCTTCCGTATCATTGAGGCTTGCAGCGTTCCCAAGCTCGGTGATTTTTAGCTCTACGGCCTGCAGGCTGGCTTCATAGTTTTCGTCCGCGCTTTTGGGAGGTTCGGCGCTGGTTACATTTTCCCATTCTTTTTCAAGTTCGGGGATAAGGGCCGCAACTGCAGCAGTGTCATTCTTATTTGCATCTTCAATTGCAATTTCCATTGTAGTGTGGAACTCTGTAAGGCGGTCCCCCATCAGGTCGATCCCGTTTCTCCTGTGCAATTCGAGGAAAAGGTCCCGCATGGGTTCAAGAGCGGCATGGGCTGTGTCGATGTCATTTTCCAGCAATTTTTCCTGTGAATACACTGCGATTTCCAGGGCTTTATCAATGGTTTCAGGCCATTTTTTATCGGATGCGTAGACCGCAGGAGGTAGTTCGGTATAACCTTCACTTACTGCGGTAAGATCTTCTACAAGGCCGGAAAGGGCTTCTGAGGATGCGTTATAGTCCTTTTTGCTGGTTGAGACCAGAGCTTTAACATAATTTGAGTTTGCTTTCTGCATCAAGGCATCGAATTCAGCGGCCCTTAACTCGCTTTCATTTCCGGAAAACCCCTCTTCGTTTCCCTCTTCTGTGGTGATGTTTTCTTTTCCGGAATCCGATACGCACCCTGCTCCGAAGGTTATAAGGGCCAGGGCAAGCAAAACTGCTATCAGTAATTTTATTTTCATCGTTATACTCTCCTCTTAACTTTCATATTTTCTTCAACTTTCTTTTTCCCTTAATTTCAGGGACTTTTGTTTCAGGTTTTTGTACCCTTTTATGCTTCCTTCTTATTTATCTCCGTTCCCGGTTTTTTACTTATCAGGGTTCCCCTGTTTCGAAATGCGGTCGGCATGCCTTAAATATCGCAAACATTCGAAAGTTTAAATATTATCTTCTCTAATTAAGGTGCAAGCATTGATGGAGGACTCTAAGATTAAAGAAGAGATCTGGATTGAAAAATACAGGCCTGTCAGGCTGAATCAGGTAGCAGGGCAGGGCGAAACAATCGAGCGCCTGATGTCTTACGTGGCAACTAAAAACCTTCCTCACCTCCTCTTTTCCGGGCCCCCGGGTGTCGGGAAAACAGCTTCTGCAGTTTCAATTGCAAGGGAGATCTTCGGGGAAGATTTATGGCGGGAAAACTTTACCGAACTCAATGCTTCCGATGAAAGGGGCATTGATATCGTCAGAAATAAGATTAAGAATTTTGCAAAAACCGCCCCTATAGGCGGAGCTCCATTCAAGATCATTTTCCTTGATGAAGCCGATGCACTAACATCAGACGCGCAGTCTGCACTCCGCAGGACCATGGAAAGATTCAGCAGCAACTGTCGTTTTATCCTCTCGTGTAATTACTCTTCCAAGATCATTGAGCCCATTCAGTCCAGGTGTGCGGTTTACAGGTTCAGGCGGCTTTCCGATGAAGCTATTAAAGAACGCCTTGAATACATTGCAGGAGACCAGGGCCTGTCCATTACCGAAGGTGGGTATGAAGCTCTGATTTATGTCGCTCAGGGAGATATGCGAAAAGCTGTCAACTCTCTTCAGGCGGCTGCCTTCATTGATACGGAAAAGCCTATTTCCAGGGAAACCATCTACAGGACCACGGCAACTGCAAACCCTGAGGAGATTAAGAACCTTATCGAGACTGCACTGCGCGGAAACTTCAGGATTGCCCGAAAAGAGCTTAACAGGCTGCTCTATGAAGAAGGGCTTTCCGGAGAGGACATCGTGGGCCAGATCTACAGGGTTGTTTCCGAAATGGATAACCTTATGGTTCTGGACCTTGGTTTGTCAGAGAGGGATATCGTCGCTCTTGTGGATATCATAGGGGAAACCGATTTCAGGCTAACCGAAGGAGCCAGCGAGAAAATCCAGCTGGAAGCCCTGCTCGCACATTTTGCTCTTTCAAGAGAAGACTGAGGTTTTCATAATTCCTGAAAAACGGTTTGCCGCAGGCTCCACATCCAGATCTCTGAAAAGCAGATGAAAAAGGCAGACTAAAGCGAGCCTTTTTCTGTCAAAAGATTATAGTAATCACTCCTGATCATCATGTCTGTTGAAAATTTACTGGTAGAAATGCTGGGGTCCGTGCCCCACTGGCTTGCAGTAATGGTTATAGGGGCTCTTCCTATCTCAGAACTGAGGGGCGCAATCCCTGTTGCCATGGGCATTTACGGGATGGGGCCCTTTGAGGCTTATTTCCTCTCGGTACTTGGAAACCTTATTCCTGTGGTCCCCCTTCTGCTTTACCTCGAGCCGGTCTCCGGGTACCTGAGGCGCTACCACATCTTCGATGTCTTTTTCACCTGGCTCTTTGCAAGGACCCGGCGAAAGCACACTGAAAACTTTGAAAAATACGGGCTCCTTGCCCTGACCCTCTTCGTTGCCGTGCCTCTACCGGTTACCGGAGCCTGGACAGGCTGTGCAGCCGCGTTTGTGTTCGGGATCAAGTTCAGGCATTCGCTGCCGGCAATCGCTGCCGGGGTAATGATAGCAGGAGTCATTGTAACTGTACTCACGATGACGGGCATGAGCCTGGCTGACCTTATTTCCGGAGTTTGACCCCGGGTTCAGGCTCTTCGAAATCTTCATATACCTTAAAAATATCAAATCTATCATAGACAGAACAAATATAAATTTCTCTTTATATTTGTAGCCAGTCCTGCTTTTACAGCTTCTCAAACGGTATATTTCCGTTGTCTGGCAATTCTCTGGAGTTTTTCGAGGTGATTTTTAATGGCAAAGGCAGATAAGAAAAACAAAAAAATAGTTCAGTCCGAAAAGTGTATTGGGTGCGGAATATGCTATTCCGTTTGCCCTGTGAATGCAAAATTAATGAAAAATGATGATTTTGACCCTGAGACTGCCGAACTTGCAATCCGGATCATTGACGGAGTGGCAATTATCAGTGATGATGTTTGCATCCGCTGCGGAGCCTGCTCAAAGATTTGCCCCGTGGAATCTCTAACTCTGGTTGAGCTCGAAACCGCAACTGCTTAATCTACAGAAAAATAGGAAAAAATGCTGTTTTTCAGCATTTCGTTCTTTTTTAATTTACAGCATTTCTTTTGCTAGTTTTATATCTTCAGCCTTTACGGTTTTTCTGCCTGCGTGTTCTGCAAGTTTTATGGCTTCTTTTGAAATCTGAAGCCCATATTCTTCCAGGATTTCCGTAAGGGCCATTCCTGCACTCTCGCTTACTCTGTGGGCACCTGCTGTCCTTATTAAACGCTCAATTGGTGCAAACGGTATAACTTTTGCTGCCATATTATCCTCCAAGCTTCTTTTTGTTAATATAAATTCCTTCTAATCTCTGATTTTGTAATCAGATTCTATAAATACTTTTGCTTATATCGGAGTTTTCTTTACTTCTTATTCAGGTTTTAACCCTTTTTTTCCCCTTTATTTACTTTGTAATGCCTATTTACCTCTTTTTTTATTTCTTATTATTTTTAGAAGGATTCTCCAATATCCGTGAATTCCTGGAAATCTTTTGCCTTTTTATTTCTATAAACTTTTATTTAATTCCTCTCATTTTATTCGCCCCCTCTTTTTCGAAATCTTGATATTAGATTATTCGAATCTAATCCAGCATGCTCTTACAGGAACTCCTTGGCATAGATGAAGAGATCTACCTTGTAGAAGAAAGTTACACTGCTCAGAGGACTCCTGAGCGTACGCTCCAGTACCTTAATGGGGTCCGAAACTTTCCGGGTGCGGGAAGCATTCGGCTTATCAGGGTCAGGGAGGGGGAGTGCACGCTGGGATTGCTATTTTTCAATCCTGCCGATGAAGAGGTTCCTGTAGATTTCTGGTCGGTATTTACCGGAGCCCTTGCGTCAGCTCCCCTGAGGGCCAGTTTTGAAGCCCTTGCAGACTCCTTTCTGGCTTCAAATCCCCCTGAAAAGGAAATCGAGCTTTCTTCAGAAACCTGGCGAAATGCAATAAACGAATATTACTCCGTGATGCTTGTCAGCCGGAACCTCTGCCCGGGCTGTTCGGTCAAACCTGAGTCCTACAAAAGTGTTTTTTCAGAAAATCGTGTAAAGAGGGTCACGGAAATTTTTGAGCTTCTCAGTAAAAAAGGCTATTACCCTGAAGGCAGGCTCCTTGAGGTTTGCTGCGGGAACGGGATGTCCACACTCGCACTCTACAGGCTCGGGCTGGACCCTCTGGCAATAGAAATCAATAAGTGTACGGTCTGTCAGGGGCTTGAGCAGCAGGTTCTGAACCCTCAAAGGACTGTGGTTATGGATGCAACAGCCATCTCAAGATACTTTGAGCCGGGAAGTTTTGATGCGGTAATGGGCTTTATGCTGGGGCTTGTCTACGAATTTAACAAAGGGCTCTGGACCGGCATTATGAGGGAGGCGGTCTCGGTTGCAGCTGATGGGGCTGTCCTGCTCTTTACCGTAAGCAGCAAACCCGAGATTGAAATTCTCACCGATGCCCTCTTTCAGGCAGGGATCGAGGGAGAGATTGTGGACAACACGGATTCGGAAGGCACTTATGACCAGTGGCTCTTTATCGGGCGAAAGCAAAAAAGTACGTCTCCCGGAAAATAAGCTTTCTTTTGTTTACTTCTCTTTTTCTTTTCGTTTATTTTCCTTTTTTTTGTTTACTTCTCTTTTTCTTCCTTTTTTCCTCAGGTTCATAAGTTCTTTATTATTGTATTCTTATTATTTTTCTGGCCGGGGAGCTCCTTTTGGGGAATAGTACTTCCTAATGTCAACGGCAGCGAAAAGTATTTACTTGTTAACAATGGTATTAATTAAAATATTCCTCTCGACGCAGGACACGTTGTGTTTTGCGGGTGTATCATATTAATCCTCTCCTGAGATATTATGCGGTACCGGAGATTCGGTTATCTACACCGAATAAACCCCCCTCTCCAGACAAATTGCAGGTTGCTGCAGTCAACCGCGATCAGGAGACTAATAATGCTTTGACAGAACCGCATCAAAAACAGGTTTCCATATACTCGAAGCTCCGGATTAATCTCTCTGGAAAAGTAGCTGTTGAGTATATCTCAATAACTTCTGTTTTTTGATCCGATTTAAGAGGCTCATCCATGCGCGTAAAAATTACTGAAACCGTCCTCCGGGATGCACACCAGTCCCTCCTGGCAACCAGGATGCGGACGAGGGACATGCTCGAAGTGGCTGAACAACTGGATCAGATTGGGTATTTTTCCCTCGAGATGTGGGGAGGTGCCACCTTTGACAGCTGTATTCGCTACCTTAACGAAGACCCCTGGCAGCGCCTCAGGGACCTCAAGAAAAAGATGGACAACACATATGCTCAGATGCTGCTCCGGGGCCAGAACCTTGTAGGGTACAGGCACTATTCGGACGATGTTGTTGAAAAGTTCGTCACCAAAGCCTATGAAAACGGCATTGACATCTTCCGAATTTTTGACGCGGTCAATGATATCCGGAACATGGAACTTTCCATTAAAGTGGCAAAAGGCCTGGGAGCTCATGTCCAGGGTACGGTCTGCTACACCATAAGCCCGGTGCATACTGTAGAAAAATATGTGGAGCTTGCAAAACAGCTTGAAGAGCTGGAATGTGACTCCCTCTGCATCAAGGATATGGCAGGTCTTCTCTCTCCCAATGAGGCTACCCGGATAATCAGTGCCATGAAAAAAGAAATCTCTATCCCCATTTCTCTCCACTGCCACTGCACTTCGGGAATGGCCCCGATGAGTTATATGGCAGCCTGTGCTGTCGGGGTAGATGTTCTGGATACGGCTCTTTCCCCCCTTGCCTGGGGGACATCCCAGCCTCCTACCGAGACTGTTGTTGCAGCTCTTAAGGGAACCCCGTATGATACAGGTCTTGACCTTGGAGCCTTTGAAGAGGCTGTCAGGTATTTCAAAGACCTGAAGGATAAGTACCGCGGGATCCTTGACCCGATTTCCGAACAGATCGACACCAATGTCCTCATCTACCAGATCCCGGGTGGCATGCTCTCCAACCTCGTTTCTCAGTTAAAAGAGCAGAACGCCCTTGACAAGTATGCGGCTGTGCTCCAGGAGATGCCAAGGGTCAGAGAAGAACTCGGGTATCCGCCTCTTGTTACTCCTACAAGCCAGATTGTAGGCACGCAGGCTGTGCTCAATGTGCTCATGGGAGAACGCTACAAGGTCATCCCCAAAGAAGTAAAGGATTACGTACGCGGGCTCTACGGGCGCTCTCCTGCCCCGATCAGCCCTGAGATTATAGGAAAGATCATCGGGGACGAAGAACCGATTCACTGCCGCCCTGCAGACCTTCTCAAGCCTGAGTATGAGAAGAGGAAAAAAGAAGCAGAGGAAATGGGTATTGCAAAATCCGAAGAAGATGTCCTTACCTACATCCTTTACCCGGCAATTGCTCCGAAGTTCCTGAAAGGGGAAATGGAAGAAGAAGCCCTTGCAGTTATTACGCCTGCACCTGCCGCTCCTCCGGAGTACACAATCCCGACTCACTTTAAGGTCGAGGTGGATGACGAGGTCTACGAGGTCAAGATCGAGCCTCTCGGCGGAGTTTCCATCTCCGAGGCAGCCCCTAAAAAGCCAGGTGCCGAATCTATCAAAGGAGGGGTTTCGTGCTCGATGCAGGGTATGGTGCTTTCCCTGAAGGTCAAGGTGGAAGATGTCGTGAAGGAAGGAGATACTGTTGCCGTTATCGAAGCTATGAAGATGGAAAATGCGGTCCATGCTCCCCACTCGGGCACCGTAAGGGAAATTTTTGTTTCCGAAGGAGATACGGTTGCTCCAGGTGACGTAATCCTGTCAATTGAGTGAATTGAGCAAGGTGGAAGGTATTATGTTCAAAAAAGTACTCGTTGCAAACCGCGGTGAAATAGCAATCAGGGTCATGCGTGCCTGCAGAGAGCTCGGAATTTCCACAGTCGCTGTCTGTTCGGAGGCTGATAAAAATGCCCTCTTTGCCAAGTATGCCGATGAGGCCTATCTGATAGGCCCTGCCCCTTCCAGCCAGAGTTACCTGAACATGGAAGCCATCATCGCAGTTGCAAAAAATACCGGAACCGAGGCAATCCATCCCGGCTACGGTTTTCTTTCTGAAAACCCCGTCTTTGCAAAACGCTGCGAGGAAGAGGGTATCATCTTCATCGGGCCTCCGAGCCATGTGATTGCTGAAATGGGAAGCAAAATCAGGGCAAGGAACCTGATGATGAAAGCCGGGGTCCCTGTAGTCCCGGGCACGAAAGATGCAGTTGAGGATGTAAACGAAGCCTTTGAAATAGCTGAGAAGATCGGTTATCCCGTCCTTATCAAAGCTTCTGCAGGCGGCGGCGGAATAGGGATGAAAGTCGTTCATTCCAGAGAAGAGCTTGCCGCATCCCTGAGTTCCACAAGGCAGATGGCAGGTTCGGCTTTCGGAGATTCTTCGGTATTTATCGAAAAGTACGTGGAAGAACCCAGGCACATAGAGATCCAGATCCTTGCCGATTCTTCCGGGAATACTGTTTATCTCTCGGACAGGGAATGTTCCATCCAGAGAAGGCACCAGAAGCTGATTGAAGAGGCTCCTTCCCCTATCATGACTCCCGAACTCAGGAAGCAGATGGGAGAGGCTGCCGTAAAGGTTGCAAAAGCAATCGGTTATGTAAATGCAGGGACCGTTGAGTTCCTTTACTCTAAAGGCAACTTTTATTTCCTTGAAGTCAATACCCGCCTGCAGGTGGAACACGGAATCACCGAAATGGTCACAGGGGTCGATATTGTAAGGGAACAGCTCCGGATTGCCTGGGGGGAGAAGCTCGAGTTTGAGCAGGAAGATATAGTTATTGACGGGCATGCAATCGAATGCAGAATCAACGCTGAAGATCCCCTGAACGACTTTGCCCCGTCTCCGGGAAAGATCCGGAGGTACCGTTCGGCCGGAGGTCCCGGAGTAAGGGTGGACAGCGGTGTGCACACCGGGTATACAATTTCTCCTTATTACGATTCCATGATTTCCAAGCTCTGCGTCTGGTCAAGAAGAAGAGAAGATGCCATTGCCAGGATGGAAAGGGCTCTTTACGAATACGTGGTCGTGGGAGTAAAAACCAACATTCCCTTCCATAAAGCTGTCATGAAGAACCCGGCGTTCCGCAGGGGAGACCTGACTACCGGGTTTATCGAAGAGCAGAACATCCTTGAGGCTGTGGAAGATGTCGTTAAGGCTGATAGTGAAAAAGGGGCTACTCTGGCTTCGGCTCTGGAAGCAAAGGACAAGAAGGTCGCAGCGATCACGGCTGCCGTACACGCCTATGTTAACATGGCACAGAAAACACAGCGGTGATCCAGTTTACTCTCCGGAAATCAGTAAAAAGAGATTTCCGGTCTTTTTGGTATGAACATATGTCTGGACTAAGACAATATATACGGTGGAACGTATACATTTGTATGGGGTGCACTGATGGGAGATAAACGATCTCGAATAATAAAGGCACTTAAGGATGCACAGAAGACCCCTGTTTCTGGGGAAGAACTGGGGCTCAAGCTTGGGATTTCCAGGACCATGGTATGGAAATATGTCAAATCTCTCCAGGCCGACGGATATGAAATCGAATCGTCCCCCAAGAGGGGCTATGTCCTGAAGTCCGTGCCTCAACTCCTGTACCCTGATGAGATCCAGATGGGACTCAAAACCACTCTGCTGGGACAGAAGATCCATTACTTCGAGGAAGTCAGCTCCACTAACAGTGTTGCTAAAGAAATTGCAGCTTCCGAAGAAGAAGGGGCTCTTGTTATCGCTGAGATACAGAAGGGAGGCAGGGGCCGAATGGGCAGGGAATGGGTCTCTCCTCACGGCGGGATATGGATGTCCGTGATCCTGAAGCCCGGGATTCCTCTCAGGCATGCTTCAAGGCTGACCCTTGTAGCTGGGCTTGCAGTTGCAAATGTAATCCGCGATATGGGGCTTGATGCCCGCATCAAATGGCCAAACGATGTCCGTATCAATGGGAAGAAAGTCTGCGGGATCCTTACCGAAGCAAAGGCTGAGGTTGACAGGGTGGACTATGTCGTTCTAGGGATAGGAATCAATGTAAATATGGAGTTAAAGGATATTCCCGAGTCTTTCCGTGCAGGTTCGACCACTTTGAAAGTCGAGCTTGGAAAACATATCAGAAGAGTTTCGTTCCTGCAGGATTTCCTCTTTGAGCTTGAGCAGCAGTACATAAGGTTCAAGACCCAGCCCTTTTCCCAGATCCTCAATGACTGGCTTGCTCTCTCGGATACCATCGGTAGAGAGGTGAAGGTCACCACTCCTTCCCGGATTATAGAAGGCAAAGCGGTTGGAGTAACTCCGGACGGAGCACTTATAATCAGGAAGGCCGATGATACTAAGGAAGAAATTATTGCAGGTAGATGCATTTATGCGCGTCCCAAATAAACACGGAAGAAAAAGCAGGAAAGGAACAGGTACCCTGCCTGCATTTTTTTTCTCCCTTCTTGTCTTATTTTTCTTTTCAGTTCTCTTATTTTCAGTCCTTTCTGTCCCGGCCTGTGCAGAGGTGGAGAAACTTCCCATTGTTTTGATCGACGGGGACGAAATTTATGTGCGGTCCGGCAACTATCATGATTTCTTGCAGGAGTATCGGATTTACGTAAAAGGTGCTGATACCGAAGGCAGCAGGATCTGGATTGAACTCAGCAGGGAAGGAGTTTTCCTTGAAGATGCTATAGTCAGTGAGGGCGGCACTTTTGTATATTCAAATAACTCTACGGAGATTTTAAACCTCACAGTGGATACTATCTATGCCGGGGCGGATGGGGTACTGGTACGGTTTTCTCCGGTGTATCAGTACCTTAACCCCAGGCTTCCCATGCCCCAGAGCCAGGAAACAACTCCTGCCAACAGCTCTGAGAATAACTCTTCAGTTTCTCCTGTGCCTGAAAACCAGGCAAAAGGTTTTGATATGCCCCTTTTTCTTCTGAGCATCGGAGCCGTTTTTCTGGTAACCGGACTTTTTGCGGGAAGATATAAGAAAAAGTGATTTACTATAGTTGTACCACCCGAGTTTCGCTTCGGGATCACAGAAAACCGGAGATTTTCTGGGAGTTGCGATGTAATCGCAACATCACGATGTCCTTTTTACTCGCTTCGCTCGTTCAAGAGGACTACCTTATTGGTTTTAGCAGTTAACTTCACGCAAGAGGGCTAAATAGTAGATCTATCTGAGCCTTAAAACCATATTTGCTATATTGTGTCGTTCCTGTCACGCTTGACGCAGGAAAGCGGTCTTCCCCACAAAAAACGCACATGAATTCTCCGAATAACAGGCACAAAAAATGAAAGTGCATAAAGTACTTTCATGCCAAATGAAAGTGCATAAAGTACTTTCATGCCAAAGAGGAGAAGGAAGAAATAAAAGCCAGAAATTAAAAGTGCCATAAAAAGCAAATCTTAAAATCGCCAGGAAAAACCCGGGACTCACTTTTTTGACAAGGTGCCGGACAGGCTGGCGAAGGCAATTATATTTGCGGAATCGAAGAGCGGTTTCCGGGCTTAAGGAAAGTACCTATTTCTTTGACTTACAGGCGCGGCCCCACCCTCGGGAAGCGCAGGGAGAAAAAAGAAAGATCTTCTCCCGGGCCCTGGAAATAGATCAAACAATTAATCCGGGACTGCCAGAATACCTGTTTTAAAAATAAGAGTATGAATTAAAAGTACGGGCAGGCTTGAAAGCCAAAACTATCTATTTAAGCTAAAGCCGATTTTAAAAGTGGGAACTGAAGTTTTAAACCAGAGTTCCCAGGAAAAAGATAAATCTGAGATAGGCTTTTTAAATCCCGATTTTTCTGCCGTTGATTTATTTACTTCCGGTGCTTGCTTCTGCTTTCTCAGTCGTTTGTAGAGAACTTCACATCGCCTTTCTCTATGAGGAGCTTGAGGTCTTCCAGGCTGAGGCGGGCATTTTTCTGCAGCTTTTCGCGGGCATCACTGTGCTTCTGGCTTACTTTATGCTCATCTTTCGTTAGCTGAAGGTCTTTTAGCCTGTCCAGGTATAAAGAGAGCTCACTTCGGCTGCCTGCGATAATGTTCTTGAGGGGATCTATTTTTTCTTTAATGGAATTTATGTTTGCAATTTTGTCCGTAAGCTGGGCATGATACATATTTGCTTCTTTTCGGATTTCGTCTGCCGCCTTGAAGTTTTCGAGCATTTCCAGGTGGCATGCCTGAGACTCGTCCGAAAGTTTCTGGATTTTTTCGTGGAACTCGTCCCCTTCTTTATGAATTCCCTTGGATTCTTTATAGCTATCCTGGATCTGTGCATGCAGCTCATTTGCCTTCTTTGCAGCTTCAAGGCGCTGGCTCAGGTCATTTAACTTCTGGAGTATCTTTATTTCCACTGCAAGGGGGAGGTCTTTATTTAAAAAAGCGTCCAGTTCAGCTTCGTAAGCCCTTGAGAGGGATTCTACGCTTCCGTGAGAGAGTTTGTTGCACTCATCGCGCTGTTCCTTGAGGTCCGCAATTCCTGAAAAAAGCTCCTGGGTTTTGGAATTTACGTCGCTCCTTTTTTCCTTGTACTCGCCAATATGTTTATTAATCTCGTCCCGTCGGTCTCTAAGTGACTGTGCTTTTGCAACCCTTTCCTTTACCTGCTGGTTTAGAGAGTCTCTCTTTTCTTTCAATTCGTCGATATCGGTCCTGTTTATTTTCAGTTCCTTAAAAATCGAAGCCAATTGCCTTTCGCTTTTCTCTATCCTGCTCCTGAGCTCGTTTACCTTGCCCTTGAGCTCCCGTTCATTAAGGTTTGAAAGGTCAGCCGTTGCAGTTTCTGCTGTTGAAACGTCGTTGTTCATGTCCTACCACCCACGTGTTTTCCGAAAATTGTTATACTTTTTGTTTTTCCCAGTAACTCAGGGCTTCTTCATGACTTTTTATTTTGCTGCTGAGCCATTTGTGCTGGGGTTTATTTTTGGAAATTTCACTGTTCTTGCTTCCATCATCCTCTTCAAGTTGTTTTTCAGACTCTTTTATCTCTTTTAACTCCATGTTCGAGTTCCTGGCTTCCTCCACCCGGGCTCTGGTTTGCAGGAGAAGACTTTCTCCGACTTCCTTTTCCCTGGTGCGTTCCTGCAGGTTTTCCATAAAAGAGTCTATAAGTTTATGTTCCTCTTCGGGTTCGATCTGTCCTTTGAGTTTTTTAATATCTTCCTTTATTTTATCCACAGTTACTGGATCCAGCTTCGGAAAGAGCTCCTTCTCGAGCAGTCCTTCTACCTGATGGTAGTATTGCTGGCGTTTTTCCTTCAGGACCTCTTTTCGCTCCGCCATCTGGGTTTTGGAAATTCTGGCATTTTTTGTGTCTTCTTCAAACTGGTTTATCTTGCTGTCCAGTTCTTCAAACTCTTTTCGGTATTCTTCCAGAAACCTTTTGTGTTTTTCCACAACCCCGGAAATCAGTTCCTCTTCTGTCAGCATTCTGACCCCGGCTTCTTCGATATTTCCGCTCACAGTATCACGATTTTGCAATTTTATTTTTTATAGATTTTATTTTTATCCGGCTCAGGGGGAGCCAGCCCGGAAACTTAAACCGGGAATTGCCATATACCACTTTTCAGCCATTAACACAATTCAGCGTTAAATGAGAGTTTTTTCAAACTCTGAATCCCTGGGCATGTGGTACGCAGTCGATCATGATTACGGAGTCAGGATCGATAAATCCGCACTTTATGGCGCATTTAATTGTTTTTTCCCCGAAGAGATTTGCAGTCGTAGCTTCTTCCAGAGCTTTCTGAAGCTCTTCTTCAGAGGCAGGCTCCTCTCCATAGAAGGCCCTGCTGATCTCCACTACGCTGTTGCCATGTTTCAGGGTTTTTCCGAGCACTTCCTTATCACAGGCTGCAACAAGCAAGTGTCCTCCATTTTTATAGATCTTTAGATACATATTTTCCCTTTTTAAATACTATTTCGCCCTTTTAGTATTTACAGCTTAACCATCATTATTTTGTTTATGGGTAGGCTGCTCCTGCCTGCGGGAACTTCTGGGGTGCAGGAACTTTTTCAGGTTTGTAATATAGACTGTTTTTTGACTTAATTAATGAGCCTGATATGGGTCTGGTCTGGAGAGAGAATGTCCCCTTTCTGCTTCATTTTCTTTATATATTCCTCTGCATGTCCTCTGTCCATCCCGTGCTCGTTTTCAGCTTCTGCGTAAACTTCTTCGAGAGGGGCTTTGGCACCGGGATGTCTCTCAGAGACCTTCTTTATTATGTCTTTAAGGAGCTTTATTTTATTTCTCTGGCTCATGCTTGTGCCCGAAGCAAGTATGTCTGCATCAAGAGCCCCGGTTTCCGGGTCGACACCCACGTTTTTAAGGCAGTTCATGGTAATTCTTATAGTCCGTCTTGCATCTTCCAGAGTAACCACGTTGCTCAGGCGGATTCTTGCACTGGCTTCCGAGAGGCGGACAAGCGCCTCAAGCTGCCTTGCGGTCACGGGTACGGGCGTATTCTTGCCTTCTCCGCTTTTCCTGAGATCCGTATAGAAGTTGATAAGGTGCTGCCTTGCGTCTTCTTCCATTACAGGATACACATTTTTCCGCGCGTATGCAACGTACTTCCGCATAATTTCTGCCTGGATCACAGGCTCGATTACTTCCAGTTCCGCATCAACAAAATCTTCCGTGATCTTAGAGCCCGGAAGTTTCAGCCTCTGTTCGGAGAGTTCTCCCGCATAATGCGACTGAAGGATGTGGTTTGCAATCCTGCTGTCCAGGGCATGGTTTGGGGTGTCGAGCAAAACGAAGATGAGGTCGAAACGAGAAAGCAGGGCAGGAGGCATGCTAATCTGCTCTGCAAGCCCTTCATACCTGTCAAAACGGCCATACTTTGGGTTTGCAGCCCCGAGGAGGGCACAGCGAGACTTCAGGGTTGCGATGATCCCGGCTTTGGCTATACTTATGGTCTGCTGCTCCATTGCTTCGTGCAGGGCACTTTTGTCCTCGGTCTTCATCTTGTCCATTTCGTCAACTGCAGCAATCCCCATATCAGCCATCACAAGGGCTCCACCTTCTATTGTCCACCTGCCGTCATTCATGTCGTCTTTAACGGCAGCCGCAGTCAAACCGCTTGCAGATGCACTCCGCCCTGAAGCAAAGACTCCTCTTGGCGAGAGTTTAACCACATAACGCAGCAGCTGGCTTTTTGCAATACCGGGGTCACCTACAAGCATCATATGGATATCGCCTCTGATCCTCGCTCCGTCAGGAAGGTTTTTCACAACTCCTGAAAAAAGCTGGAGGGCAAGGGCTTCTTTGATATCTTCGTATCCGTAGATAGAGGGAGCAATGGACCCTATTATTTTTTCATAGATTGCCGGGTCGCGGGAAAGTTCAAGGATCTGTTCTTCGTCTTCGGGAGTTATTTCAAGTTCGTCAAAATCCTTGTCCAGGCGCTCGATGGAATTTGCTTCCAGCACCAGGTCGTAAAAAGTGGATTTCCCGTCTTTAAGGGTGCGCTGCCTTGATTTTAGAACTCCGTTAATGATAACGCGGTCTCCGGGGGTGACATTTCCTGTCAGGTCGTCTTCGGCATCCACTTCCAGGCTCTGCGGCTGCGACCCTCCTTTCAGGTTTTCCGGAGATTCCTGGACCTGGAGTTTCTGGGCATCGATAAATGCAGAATCTTCAATTGAAACCTTAAAAGGCCCTTTCTTTCCGCAGGTCTCATTTTCACAGCCTGCAAAGGGCTCTTCGAACTTGAAACTGTTCTGTTCGACAATGGTAAGGTGCCCGCATCTCAGGCACTGGAAGGCGGCTTTCGTGATCCTTGGCCTGACTTCCGTGGCTTTCCTTATCATGCCTTCGATTGCAACAAAGCGGGCGAGATGTTTGCTTCTCAGTTCCCTGATCGGGACTCTGTTCGGGATTTTTATAACCCTCACATGCGCCTGCTCAAGGCTCTTTTCCACAGGCAGGTCAATTTCTTTCAGGGCGGCTTCGGCTGCAAATATGAGTTCTCCGGGGTGCTCAAGAAACTCTTTTGAAAGCTCCCTGTCAAACTTTTCCATATCTGTAAAATCCACCCCAAGGCTTCGCTGGTCCGGATATTCGTTTGCAAGCTGAAGGATCTCATTCCAGTAGTAGTCTTTAAAGAATCTTTTTAGCTTCTCGTCCCACTTGCTTTCTGTCTCGGTCATGGCGTTCTCAAAAATATTTGGGTTTTATGTAAAATTTTCATTCTTGATCCGGTTATTCCTTAAAAGCGATCCCAAAAAGAGTTAAAAAACGTACAATAGATTCTGATGTAAAACAGGCTTATTATCATATGAACTTTTCTGTGCTTTCCGAATCTTCGGCTTTCTGCAGGTTTTCGGCTTCTGCTGCAAATCCCATTTTTCTCTCTGCTTTCCTTATTATGCCTCTCAGAGTCTGTACTTCTCTCGGGGTAAGCCCTGCCCTTCCGAATATCCTTCTCAGCATCAGGGAAGTTTTGTCTTTTTTGTGAGCCGGATAGTCTATTTCCTCAAGCAGTTCGTCGAGATGCCCGTACAGAAGCTGCAGGTCAAAGCCTTCTGCAAGCGGGTTGTTTCCTCCCTCAAGTTCCGAGAGCTCGTAGAGCACAATTGAAACGGCGTGAGATAGGTTCATTATCGGGTATATCTCGGAGGTCGGAACCGTAATGAGCATGTCAAAACTTTTAAGTTCGTCATTGCTGAAGCCGTTGTCTTCACGCCCGAAGAGGACTGCAATAGTGCCGCTGTAGTCTCTGATTTTTTCTTTGAATTCCCTTGCCGGATAAAGGGGAAGGCGGATATGTTCTCCTGTCTTCAGGCTTGAGACTCCCGTTGTCCCTACGAGCAGGTCTGCCCCCCGAACGGCTTCTTCAAGGGTTGAGGTAATTCTTGCCCCTTCGAGCACATCCCTTGCGTGGGAAGCCATCGCTCTTGCCTGTCCCTCAAGCTCACAGGGATTTACCAGAACCAGGTCCGAATATCCGAAGTTTTTCATTGCTCTTGCAACCGACCCCACATTTCCCTGATACATGGGTTCCACAAGCACTACGCGAATCTCAAGTGACAAAATTCTCAGTCCCGAATCATTTTTTATTGCTTAAAATCAGTTTTCAAGGGTGATTGCATCTTCCATACAGACGGTCACACACATTCTGCAGCCCAGACAGTAGGAAGGGTCTTTCAAGACACAGACCTTTCTTCCGTCTTTTTCTTCTATGGAGTAAATCCTCGGCCCTTTAGGACAGGCAGCTTTGCATTTTCCACAGCCTGTACATTTCTTTTCATCGATATAGATTTTCATACTGGCTATTTTCCATTTATTATATAGTAGGACTTACGGGGTTGAACTGAAAACCAACTGCGTAAACCTTCATCTGTCTAAACTACAGTTTTTACAGCAATGCTTATTGATCTTGATTTTTAACCTCAAGTTCGTAAGTCCTAATATAGTTTATCATACTGGCTTTTTTCATTTATTATTATCCGGAACGTAAGCAGCTGAACAAAAACAGCAGCATGAAGTGCCAAACTGTCTAAAGCATCTTATTTTTGGGAAGCTCTCATGTGCTTGTTTTTACTTCTTATGCGCGTAACTGCCGGATCTTTTTATTTTGCGTCTTTTTAGTCTGGTTTTGAGCAAGCATATACATCAAAATCTTTAAATGTAAGTAAGTAATTACTTACATCAATAATGAGCACAGAACAAAAAATCCTGGATGCAGCTTTAAAGGTCTTCTCCAGTGAAGGATACACGGGCGCTACTACCCGCAGGATTGCGGAAGAAGCAAATGTTGCAGAAGTGACTTTGTTCCGAAAATTTCAATCTAAAGAGAACCTGCTGAGAGAAGTCCTGTTTAAGAACCGAGCTGCATTTTCAGCACTGGACAATTTATTCCAACCAGAAAAAGATTCGGATCTTGAGACAGACCTTCGTATCCTGGGTAAAAATGTTGCAAAGGTTATGAAGGATAATAAGGAGGACAGTAAACGCCGGATGTTGATGTTTATGCTCTTTGAGGAAGGACGAAGGAGACCTGAAGTCGCTGAGATTCTTTCGTCGGTTTTTCAAATGAACATAACTCGTCTGAGAGACTATTTTGAATTACAGATAAGAAAAGGAAAAATGAGAGATATCAATCCCAGATCAGCTTCAATAACTTTTATTAGTTATTTTGTCTACACGTCCTTAATGAGAGGGGTATTTGGTGACTCTTTTTTAGGTGATAATGATGAGGAGATTGAAAGATTTATTGACATATTTGCTAAAGGTATCCTGAAGGTCGAGGATATGAAGACCGGGTGAAAAAATGGAGCCGATTATTGAGGTCAGGAACCTTGTTAAGGTTTTTCATTCAAGAGGACGGAAAATCACTGCAGTAAATGATGTTAGTTTTGATGTATTTGAGGGTGAAATTTTTGGCATGATAGGACCCAACGGAGCTGGCAAATCCACCACATTTTCCATGCTGACCACATTAATAAAGCCTACAAGCGGCAGTATAAAAGTTGCAGGCTTTGATGTTGAAAAACAGGACAATAAAATAAGACCACTTATAGGTATAGTCCCTCAGAAGCTCAGCCTTTACCCGCTCCTAACAGCCAGAGAGAACCTAGAACTTATGGGAAACCTTTATAATGTTCCAAAAAAGGTCATGGAAGAAAAAATCGATTACTACCTGAAACTTGTAGGGCTTGATGCCAGCGCCGACCGTTTTACTGGAGGCTTTTCTGGAGGCATGAAGCAGCGGCTATCAGTAATCGCTGCAGTATTACACGATCCAGAAATTTTATTCTGGGACGAGCCTTCAACCGGACTCGATCCCCAGACCAGAAATGTTATCTGGAAACTTGCCAGAAAATTCAATGACGAGGGAAAAACTCTGATTTTTACGACCCATTACATGGAGGAAGCAGATAATCTCTGTGATAGGGTTGCTGTAATGGACTCCGGCAAATTGGTAGCTCTCGATGACCCGGAAATTTTGAAAGAAAAAACAGGGAGCACAAATCTTGAAGAAGTGTTTGTACACTTCACAGGAGAAGAGGTGCGTGATTAAATGACAATAAAAACTGAGCTAATGGATTCCTTAATCGTAGCAAAAAAAGAATTCAAAATCCTTTTCAGAAAAAAAGCTCTCATAATCCCTCTTGTTTTATTCCCCATAATCATGATCGTCTTTTTTGGCTACGGCATGGGCGGTACAGTCAAAAATGCGCCTATTCTCATAGTCAATGACGATATCGGCAGAGCCTCAAGTTCCCTTGTTCAGGAAATCGGAAGCTATACTGCCAGGTACGATGGAGATCCGATGTTCTCGGTTACCTACACCAGGGACATGTCGCAGTCGGAGGCTGAAAGTAAAATAAACGATGGAATGTATAAAGGAGTTCTACTTATTCCTCCGGACTATAGCGATAGGGTGGCGGAAAATAAGAGCACTACTTTGACGCTTCTAACTGATTCCTCAGACACTACCACCAGTGGCATAATCGTAAATTATATGAGGCAATTGCTGGCCGAAACAGGTGCAGTCTCTTTAAACGTTCCAAATATGTACGGTAATCTGGAATATCTGGACTTCCTCATACCGGGTGTTATAGCCCTTACCGTGTTTATGGGTTCTGTAGCTACCACAGGTTCTGCCATTGCAGGAGAAAAAGAAGACGGTACTCTTGTTCGCATGTTGATGACGCCTATCAGCAAGAGATCCGTAATTCTCGGAAAAACGATATATCAGCTAATACTGCAATTGGGCAGAGCTGTTATCCTGATACTTGCAGCATATCTTCTATTGGGATTCAATATGAATGGTAGCTGGCTTCTTATTTCTCTGGTGCTTGTTATTTTTACTCTTGGTGGTGTCGGAATGGGGATAGTCATGTCTTCAAGGGTAGAAGACATGGAATCTTTCTTTCAATTAAACATGCTGGTTACTATGCCGTCCATGTTTGTTACGGGTGTATTTTTTCCCTTGAGTTCGGCTCCTGACTGGATGCGCTATATAGCTTATTGCTTGCCTCTAACTTATGCAATCGATGCTATGCGTATTATTATGATCAAGGGCCAGGGTTTGAACGCCATATCTACTGATTTGATAATACTTACTCTCTTTGCAATTGTTACTTTCGCTGCAGGTGTACGTCTTTTCAGGAGGGAAGCATAAATGAGAAAAATGATACTAATCTCTCTGCTATTAATTTCTTTGATATCGTGTGTAGCAGGCGTTTCTACTACGCCGGATAATTATAACATTCCCAGAAGCTTTGATCTTGGAAAAAATTACTATGATGTTTACGGTAGTCCTGATCTTAATGCCACAATTATTGGCAGTAATGAACTGGAGAGGGATCAAACGGCTACTTTGAATATTGATATAATGAACAGAGGAAAACTTTTAGGATTTGAGAATGACAGGACCCCTTCTGGTGAAGATGAGATGTATGCTGCCAGGACAGAAATGGATCTGGAAAGTGCTATAGTAGACGCCAAAAATGTAGTTGCTTCCCTTTCGACAGACCCCGACAGTCCTATTGAAATCAAATCAATCAGCCAGCAGGCAGGTTCTATAAAAAGTGGAGAAAATGCACTGGCACCGGTAAAATTCGATATTAAAGTTGATAAAAAGGCAAAGGCAGGAGAGTATAACCTTTACCTGAATCTCTCCTATGATTACCAGAAGAATGTGCAAATATCGAATGCTGACGCTGCTGCTCAGACCTATGATGTGAGCCGCTGGTATGGAATGATGTCCCAGAGCCAGATATTAAAAATCAAAGTAAAACAGCAGGCTGATTTCGAGATAGTAAATACAACAGGCAGTATTTATCAGGGCGAAGATAACATCATCGAAATAGAAATTAAAAACACGGGTGATGACGAGGCAAGGAACGTTAAAGCCATAATTAATCCTTCAGACCCTCTAAGCACAACTGATAGTATGGCATTCTTATCTAATATAGAACCTGGAAGTACGGCTGTTGCAAAGATTAAAATTAAGGCAGATAGTGAAGCTGTGCCTAAACTGTATGGAGTAGACACTGTAGTGAGATATGAAACCCCGGAAGGTGACATTAAATATTTAGACACACTCCAGGCTCCGGTAGAGGTAAAGGAATCCGGATTGTTCGAAAGGCTGTTCGGATGGCTTTCATGAAAGAATCTCTAGGTTTTTATTACATTGGGAGCGCGGGGATCACTAATATCCTCACTTTATATCGGGGATGAAGCGATCTCTCGTCTCTTTTTGGTTTCGTTTAAACCTTTTTCCGTTTCTCTTTGTAAAGTGAGATTTCAGGGTGAGGTGGCCGCACGCAATTGATTTCTCTTAATTCCTGTACGGACTTTCCGGGCTTGCATGGGGAAAGATCCAAACTCATAGATCAAACGTTTCAGAGTTTTCAGGAATTAAACGCTTTCGGAGCGTTATATATGCCTGAACCGGGAGAAAGCTTAGATTCAAAAGCTTTTCATGCGTTTAATTTATAAATAAGGTTATTTTAAGGAGAAATGGTGATTAAATGGATCTTGAAAAGATTCTGAAAGATACCTTTAGAGGAGAGACCACCGAGGTTGGATGGTACCTGGCAATGTCCAAGGTTGCTGAACAGGAAGGGTTTGCAGATGTTGCAGTCTACCTTCGTCAGATCGCAATGGACGAAGCCTGGCATGCCACAGAAGTGGCTGAAATTCTGGGGCTTGTGAAAGGCACAACAATTGAAAACCTTGAAATGATGCTTGAAGGGGAAAGCAAAGCCGAGGTCGAAAAAGCCGAAGCTGCAGAACTTGCCCGAAAGGAAGGCAATACCAGGGCTGCCCTTTTCTTCGAGAGGGCGTCCCTTGACGAAGCCAGGCACAAAGCAGGGCTCAGGGGCTTTCTGGAAAGAATAAAAAAGCAGCAGTAAAAACTATTAACGGATCTCCTGATCCGTTTGTATTTATTTGTGATTTTTAATGAAGTTTCCGGGTCAATATCAACCGATTAATCCGGAATCTCTCACGCATTTGCTCCGGAAATTTAATTCACCCCCCGAAACAGGGCTTTGTGGCACATACAATTTATATTGTTTCAAGCAATATATTATCTGGTCTGGTCCTCTCTTTTAAGGGTCCAGAAGTTTAATCTCTCTAATCCGGATGGGTGCCGGATTATCGAGGTTCTGTGGTTATGGAAGGGGTCTAATTTCCTGGGGCTAAAACAGGTTTCCATATCAGTTTCTGCATGGAGCAAAGCAATTGTTCGGGAACTTCAACCTGTTCATAAATCTTAGTTTTTGCTCTTATGTCCGGACACTGGTCTCAGGCTAAGCGAGAATTAGATCCTGAAACAAACTTGAAACTATTTACCTGGAGAGTTAAAAATATGACGAAAGAATACGTTAAGGGCGACCTTCCTGAGAAGGCTGCAATCCTGCAAAGAGATGGAGAAACCTATGCAATTGCTCCCCACATTCCCGGAGGGATCGTATATCCGGAGACCCTCAGAAAGATCGCAGACATCGCAGACAAATATGGAGCTGCAGCTCTGAAAGTTACCTCAGCCCAGAGAATTGCGATTGTAGGCCTCAAGGAGGAAGACCTGGATGCAGCCTGGGGTGAACTGGGCATGAGCCCGGGAGCTGCCATCGGGCTCTGTGTCAGGAGCATCAAAATCTGCCCGGGGACTACGTTCTGTAAGAGGGGGAAACAGGATTCAGTCGGGCTTGGCCTGAAGCTTGACAAAAAATACCACGGCATGCAGCTCCCCTCCAAATTCAAAATGGCTGTTTCAGGTTGTCCGAATTCCTGTTCCGAAACGAGCATAAAGGACATAGGTATCATGGGCACGGCAAAAGGTTATAACCTGACTGTTGGGGGAAGCGCAGGGCCGAGTCCGAGACTTGGGGATCTGGTGGCGAAGGACCTTTCCGAGGAGCAGGTGCTGGACCTTGTTGAAAAGATAATTAATTTTTACAAAGGTTACGGGAAACCCAAAAGGCTCGGAAAAGTTATAGATGAGATCGGGATTGAGAAATTCAAAGAAGAGATAGGGCTGTAAACAGTTCTCCATTTATGAGCTAATTCATGAGTTAATTGAGTCACTCAGGCAGAATGCTGGGTATTTTTCAGAGCAAAAGGGGCTTTCAGGAATCTATGAGAATCTTGTCTGGATGTCCCTTTTTCCCCCTATTTTTCCATCCTATAATCCTCAGCTCATTTCATCCTATAATTCTCAGCTCATTTCATCCTATAATTCTCAGCTCATTTCACCCTATAATTCTCAGCTCATTTCATCCTATAATTCTCAGCTCATTTCATCCTGTGTTAGTTCTCAGCTTTTTCTGAGTCCTGTCCTCTTTTTTCAGCAATTTTCTTGCTCTCTCTTAAGTCGTTTTTTTGATTTTCAGCAGGAAGAATTTCCGAACGGGACTTTATAATCTATATATTATAATTTTCCTCCCACCTCCCGGATTTTCTTTTTCTCCCCCCTTTAGACTTCTTAAATTTTACCCCTGTTTTCGTGCCTCTTGCGAGCTTTTCGATGGAACGTATGTTAAAGATAACGTTTAAATATAATAGATACAAAGACTAACAGACTATTCAAACCTTATACAGACAGTTGCTACGGTTCCTGCTCTGTCTTTACTGTTATTGATATTCTGTAACATTAACGATACTTCTTAAGCAGTATCAGTTCTCAGTTTTTACCCATATATAGGAGGAATAAACTATTAGCAGTGAGATGGCATACTTCTCTGGGCTCTCGGATGCACTCAGAATTACGTTTGTCCAGATAATGATACTCAGCACAATAGCCATTGTGGTTTTCTTATACGGTATGATCCTTAACTTCCAGAAATGGGGCGCAGGAGTGACAGGCTATGCCCTTGAACCTCAGGCAGGAAGCAAGGGAAGCGCGATCAGATTTTTAAAAACCTGGTGGGAACAGGTAGTAGAAGAGTCCCACCATGGACACGGAAAGCCTATCCTGGAGGTCCTGATCCTCGACATTATGTTCCAGAGAAGAATCCTTAAAAGAAGCCCTCTTCGCTGGTTCATGCACTTCACGATTTTTGCAGGCTGGATGACTCTGTTTGCCCTGTCAGGGATGATGTTTGCAGTCGAAATGACCGAAAAGTTCGGAATCGAACTCCCGTTCACCCCCGCCGAATTCAGGGATTTCCTCTCTCTCCCTAACTATATTTTCGGATACATCCTGCTTATCGGAGTCCTCATCGCATTAGTCAGGAGAATCGTTGTCTCGGATGTAAGGGAAGCTTCCATCATGTATGACTGGGTCCTTCTCGGAGGAGTCTTCCTTGTCACGATTTCCGGTTTTGTCGCCGATGGTATCAGGACCGGAATTATCTGGGGCTTCGGACTCGATCCCGCCACAGCACCACCGGCAGCTCTCTTCCACTCTGTTATTTCTCTGTTCTTCTGTATCGCATACATCCCGTACAGCAAGTACATACACGTAATCGCCACCCCGCTTGCAATCCTTGCAAACAAGGGAGGAGAATAAAATGGCAAAAAAAGCTCCATCTATTGACACCAAAAACCTTACAGCAGTCCAGCTCATGGAGCTCGACTCCTGCACCCGCTGTGGTGAATGTGTAAAATGGTGTCCAACTTATGCAGCTTCCGGCCAGAAGCCCGGGTTAGCACCCAGGGACAAAATTCTGCGCTGGAGGCAGTTCATGAACAAATCCTACGGGCTTAAAGCAAAACTCTTCGGCCCGACGGAAATCCCCCAGTCCGAACTTGAAGAATTCAAAGACGACGTACACGGCTGTACCACCTGTGGTATCTGTGCAACTGTTTGTGAATCCGGTATCAACACCGTGGAACTCTGGGAATCCCTGAGGACAAACCTTGTTAAGAAAGGAATCGGTCCTTACGGAAAGCAGAACATGTTCCCCAAGCTCATCGGGCAGTACCACAACCCCTACCTGCTTGACCAGAAAGACAGGCTTGCCTGGGTACCCCCAGATGTGAAGATTGCCGACAAGGCAAACATTGTCTACTTCACAGGCTGTACTGCAGGATACAAGCAGCTCGCCCTCGCCTTTGCAACCTCCCGTGTGCTTAACAAGCTGGGCATTGAATTTGCCATGCTCGGGGAAGACGAATGGTGCTGCGGTTCTGCCCTTATCAGGACAGGTCAGGTCCACATTAATGATGTGCCCCGCGAAACCGCAAAACACAATGTCGAAGCCATTAAGGCAAAGGGTGCCACAAAAGTCCTCTTTGCATGTGCAGGCTGTTTCCGTGCAGCAAAGGTCGACTGGCCGAGACTTATCGGTGAAGAACTGCCTTTTGAGGTTGTTCATATCACAGAGTTCCTTGAAGATCTGATCAAGAAGGACAAAATTAAATGGGAAAAGTCTATTGACAAAACCGTTACCTATCACGACCCCTGCCACCTTGGCCGCCACGTTGGCGTCTTTGATGCTCCGAGGTATGTGCTTTCCCACATTCCGGGTGTCAAGTTTGTTGAGATGGGCAGAGTAAAAGAATTCCAGCGCTGCTGTGGAGCCGGCGGTGGTGTAAAGGCAGGTATCCCCGATCTTGCCGTTGCAGTAGCCGAATCCCGTGTAAAGGACGCTCTTGATACCAATGCAGACATCCTTTCCAGTGCATGCCCCTTCTGTAAGAGGAACCTCATGGATGGCCGTGACTCTCTCAAAGCCAGCCTTGAAGTTGAGGACGTCATTGTGCTTGTTGCACAGGCGCTCGGGCTCAGCGTAGAGTAACCAAAAAAGAGTGAAGGCTGGTTTTCCAGCTTTCTTTATTTCTCTTTTTCCTGATACTGTATTTTACTTCCTTATAGTAAGGTTTAAATACCGATACCTTCCTCCCCTTGAATATGCAGATCCCTTACGAGTTTCTAGGAAAAATCTTAGTCTATATGTTGCTCCTTACCCTTGTAGGTACAGGGCTTGCCCTTCTCATTGGGGCTTATTCGTTTAAAAAGCACAGGATCATTTTTCCGGGGTTCGTATTATTCACACTGTACCTGTTCTATTCTCCTGCAAAATGGATCTGCAGAGTTTTTCGGATAAGAGATACCCTTGTTGATGATATCCTGATTGATGTCCGGAATGCTGTTATGTATGATGATTTCCTTAATATAAAAGGGAGGAGAATTCTACTTCTCCCGCAGTGTCTGCGCCATCCCAGCTGTAAGGCAAGGTGCGATCCTGTTTATGGTTACGAGTGCAAGCGGTGTGGGCTCTGTGATATCGCAAAACTCTGTGACGCTGCCGAAAGGTGCAATTTTAAGGTTTTTGTAGTTCCGGGGGGGAGTTTTGTTAAAAAGATCTTCAAAGAATACAGGCCTGAAGCCTGTCTGGGGGTTGCCTGTTATAATGAGCTTTCCGAGAACATGCAGGCTGTCTCCTTTGTCCCTGTTCAGGGGGTTCTTCTTCTCAAGGATGGCTGCTTCAATACGGAAGCCAATGTAGAGGAAATAATCCAAAAAATGGAGATGTGCAATGTATAACCTTATTGGCCAGGCTCTTTTCATCTCAATGGTGGTATCCTTCATCCTTTCAGGGATGGCGTTGCTGGTCAGCCGGAGGAGCCTTACACGCAGTGTCTATCTTGCAGGTTTTTTTGCAGATGTTCTTGACTTCTTTTATCTGCCCCTGAGACAGATTTTTCTCAAGTTTTCGGATACTCGCGTTCTGGACAAGTGGATGGCATCTCTAAAAAACCGGGCTCATAAATCTGCTTTTGCAAAAACGAAAAAAAGGATTATTCTGGCTCCCCATTGCATGCGCAGCCTCGACTGCCCTGCCCATTCCACACAGACAGGGATTCAGTGCAAGTTCTGCGGGAAATGCGTCTTTACCCAGTTAAAAAAGGATGCTGAAAAATACGGGTATAAGGTGTTTATCCTCACAGGTTCGTCCTATGTGAAGAATATCCTTAAAATGGAAGCTGCAGACGGGGTTCTCCTGATTGCCTGCGATTATGAAATCAATAAAGTCATGCGGGCTCTCAAAGGTAAAAAAGTGACAACCTACGGAGTTACTATGGAAAACGATGGCTGTTTCGGGACAGTAGTGGATTACCAGAAGTTGCTTGGGGTTTTTGAAGATTTTAAAAGTTCTCTCTCAGTTTGAAAAAAAATATCAATATTTTCTTCCTATTTTTTCTTACTTTTGTTTTTTCCCCACAGGACTATCATTCCGTTGGAATCGGAGGGGTTGTTAAAGCTCTTTCTTTAAAGCTCTCCCTTACCTGAGAATAACGATGCATCCATTCTCCTTTGATCCTCGTTTTTTCCTTTACCTTTTTATTGTTCGAGTATCAATCTACTTTATGGGGTAAAATATTCACTTGAGGCTGTCTGTCAGGGGCATGCCTTTTATCCATAAATAGGGGTCCTTAGCATGTATGATCTGATTATAGTAGGGGGAGGACCTTCGGGAGCTTCGGCTGGAAGGGCAGCTGGAAATGCAGGAATCTCAACCCTCCTGCTCGAGAAAGAAAATTTTCCGAGGTATAAGCCCTGCGGAGGGGCTCTGTCTCCGTATGCCCTCTCCTGCCTTGATTTCGAACTTCCTGAGTCCGTAGTTGAGAGGGATATTTCAAAGGTAAGGATTCATTTCAGGGAGCGATGTCTTGAAAGGCAAAGAGATTACAGGTTAGCTCTGCTGATCTCCAGAAAGGCATTTGATAATTTTTTGCTTGATAAAGCCCGGGAGACGGGAATCGAGGTCCACTGCGGAGAAAAGGTGCTGGACTGCGAAGAAGGAGAAGAATGCGTTGAAGTCAGGACTTCGCAGAACAGTTACCTTGCAAAGTTTGTCCTTATTGCGGAAGGTTCCGGGGGCATGCTTAAGTATAAAGTAAGGCCGCAGAGAGCCCGGAGAACAGAATACGACCTTGCCCTTGTTTCGGAAATCCCTGAAGAGGACGAGGTGATAAGGGATCGTTTTCCCGGTGTGGTAGACATTCATTTCGGGATTGCAACCGGCGGGTACGGCTGGGTTTTCCCTCATGCAGGGTACTATTCCGTGGGAGTCGTGGGAACAGCTGAACATCTGAAGCATCCGAAAAAGGTAATGCAGGATTTTTTGCAGGCAAATGGCTTTTCCGGAGAATCCCGGTTTTGTTCCCATATTATTCCCGTGGGCGGGATAAAACGAAAAACCGTGAGTTCAAGGATTCTTCTGAGCGGAGATGCCGCAGGTTTCGTGGACGCCTTCATAGGGGAAGGTATTTCGTATGCCATCCGGTCGGGGCAGCTTGCAGCAGAGGTGGTAGCGGATCTTGTGCTTTATAACCGGAAATTGAGCGATCTAAAAGAGTATGAATCCAGATGCGGACAGGAATTCGGGAATTTCCTTGTAAGTTCCCTTAAGCTTGAAAAGGTTATGCACCGTTTCCCTGAGACCTCTTTCAAACTTGCTCTCAGCAGGGAGGAAATCCTGGACAAATATCTGGATGAAGTTGTAATAAATAGAAGTCACAAAGACTATGTCAGGTGGTTATTGCTCAATTACAGTCTGGCAGAACCCGCCTCCAGAATTATGTCCTTGACAGGGAGGAATCAGTGATAATGGGATAAAAGGATTGGAAAAAAGTTAATCAAATGCTGAAAAAAGGTAGTTGGATAATAAAAAGGCAGTTGGGTAATAAAAAGGCAATTGGAAATAAATAAGGCAATCCGATTATAAAGAAGGTAATCGGGTTCAAAAAGGAAATTATGTGATAAAAGATAATCGTATGCGAGTGAGGCGTGTAAGCTCCCTTCTGTTCATGCAAATATTTCTGCCACCCATCGGTGGGAGAAATGGTCCCTGAGGACTCTTGCATCGACGGCATTCGGCTAAGCGTTACCAAAAACAACCGGGATAAGTCCAGACTGCTCGTGTTTTCCCGATTTCCAACTTGCACCCACGAGGATTCGCCGTTTCATCCACTCTCCCTGTGACCTCAGCTTATGGCATCATCGCATTTCCAGGGGATGGTTCTCGTTTCTGTGCCAGGGCCCGGGCTCTCGCCCGACATCCTTTACAGATGTTCGTGTGTCCGGAGCGGTGGGGAGACTTTCCTCAGACCAGAAGGTCCGGCAGCCGTCCAGCCTCTCTCGCATCTTGCTGATTAACTGGCTCTATATATTTTTTGATGGTATATATACTTATGGGACGATATTTCTGCAAAAGGAGCCTGGCCAAAGAGGGCTCCTGAGCAGGCGAGGCAAAAATTGCTTTTAATGACTTATAACTTCTTTTTTGCCTGATTTTTCCAGTACTTTTCAGTGAGTCTTCTAACTTGTTTTTCTGGTTGATTTTAATTCTTTCCCGGCTCGGGATCTACAGGCGCATTCCTTCCGTGTACTCTTTATAACTTTTACGTGCCGGGGATATGCCCAAATATTAATATATATGTATTGTAATCGAGAAACTAAAATGGATTTTCCATTTCCAGAAATTCTTTGAAAGAAGATTCTCTTAAGCTACAAAAGATTCGTTAGCTTAATATGTGACTATAACTATCATTTTTGTGTTCAGTTTCCAGGCTTATTTTTAGAGGTAAAACATGAGTGATTGTCTATTTGATTTGCATATTGGATATGTCCGTTTTAGAAACCCCATAGCACTGGCGCCAATGGCAGGAATTGTCGACAGCGCTTTTGCCAACCAGTATGCAGGTGAAGCCGGGCTGGTAGTGCTCGGAGCCTTCAATCTTGATGAAGGATCTATGGAAGTTGCATCAAAGCTCGTAGCCAGAGGTAGAAAAGAGTTCATCTCCGATGAACCTATGGAGCTTATAAAAAAGGAAATCCGGGCAGTAAACCCGGGCAGTGCTGTTGCCGTAAACGTAAGAAGCACCACCCTTGAGCCCTTAATTGAAGCTGCGAAAATCGTAAAAGAAGAAGGAGCAATCCTTGAATTAAACGCCCACTGCAAGCAGCCTGAAATGCTTGAGGCAGGCATAGGCGAAGCCCTTCTGCGGGATCTTCCAAGGCTTTCTGCCTGGATAAAGGCAATAAAGGAAACCGGAGTCGTGCTTTCCGTAAAGGTGCGGGCAAATGTAGTGAATGATGTCGCACTTGCCAGGCTTATCGATAAAGCCGGGGCTGATATTATCCATGTGGATGCCATGCTCGAAGGTTTCGGAGCCGACCTTGATGCGATTACAAATTACAGGGATGCCACAAGGCTCTTCCTTATAGGCAACAACTCGGTTACCGACTTTGCCACGGCAAAAGATATGTTTTCCCGGGGAGCCGACATGGTCTCGGTTGCAAGGGGAGCTATGGAAAACCCACAACTGATTTCGGAGCTGGTAGAAAGTGTCACTTCATATCAGCAGTCAATAGGCTGGTATAATGCTCCCAAGCACGTTTGCAGCGAAGGGGACTTCAGGGCGCTGGCTTTCTGCTGCCTTCCGGTAAAACCCTGTCCTGTGCACGAGAAATTCAAAAAGCTGGGATATACTGCAGAAGAATTTGCCCGGACAAAGATGGAATTTGCCAGGGGCACAATGCTGGAGTTCGGGGAAGATACCTGTTTCGGCAGCCTTGTCTGGTGCTGTAAAATTACAAAACCCTGCTGGATCAGGGACGGTGTACTGAACACACTTGACCTCTCCGATGCAGAGTACATGAAGCTTAAGGAGCAGCTGGCACAATACATCCTTGACCATGCCAGGATTCCGGTAAATGAATCACGCTAACACTGCTTTTTCCTCAAACATCCCCGAATGGGCCGAAGGGACCCCGAGCCTGATTGCACGCTGTGCCCAGCTTGCCATGCTGCTTGAGGTCTCAGCCTCCCCAAAGCCGGGGAACGTTGATAGGGAACACAATTATTCCGATACCTGTTTTGAGCATTTTATAGCTTCTTCGGTTGCCGTCTATCCTGTCCTGGAACTCTCTGCAAGGAGTAAAGGCGGGATAGGCACACTTCTAAGGAGGGCGGTTTACGAAAGCTCTGCCTGGCAGCAGGGAGGGAACACCCATTTTGGGGCTTTTTTACTCCTGATCCCTCTGGCAATGGCTGCAGGTGAAATCTCCCGGGAAGCCCCTTTCACCGGAAAAGCCGGTTTCCGGCTTGAAGCCGGGGAGTTTGAGAACCTTGCTGCTCGTGCCCATGCTTTTGTCCGTGCAACGAGCTGCGAAGACTCGGTTGAGTTTTACCGGGCTTTCGGGCATGCAGGAGTCAGGGTAAACAGTGTGGAAGAATTCGATCTTGAAGACCCTGAAGCAACTGCCGATCTCAGGGAACAGAACATTACACTTTACGACCTTATGGAGATTGCCAGAGGGTACGACCTGATCGCAAACGAGTGGACCTCAGGTTTCGGGCGCTGCCTTGAGGGCGCAAAAAGCATCCTTGAGTTCATGCAGGCACGAAACTGTGAAGCCGAAGCTTTAACCGGAGGTTCGGTTTCCACCTGCTCGGGCACAGGAATCAACGAGGCTGTGGTATATACTTTCCTGAAACTGCTTTCCAGGTACAGAGACACCTTCATCCAGACAAAGTTCGACCTCGAAACTGCAGATTACGTTTCCTTCAGAGCAGGCGAGCTTCTTTCAGGCTGGGAAGCTTCAGGGAAAACAGCAAGGGACTTTGCCTTCATCCTTCCCGCAGTACAGGAATTTGACTCCGAGCTTCTGGAAAAAAGGATCAATCCGGGTTCTACGGCAGATATCATTATTGCAGGGCTTTTTATTGCTCTTCTCGGAGGTTTGCGTTTTTGACGGGTTTCTCTTCTGGTTGCAGGGAATTTGAAAAACCATATCATGCTATCGACCTCTCTTCTTTCGGGATCCGGGAAGGCATCTCGGAAGTAATAGTAAGCACAGGCTTTGAAAATCCGAACGCAGCTCCCATAGGCGTTATTACAAAGGGCGGAAAGCCTTTTGTCCGGCTCTTCAAAGGCAGTCATACCTGGGCAAATGTGGCTAAAGAAAGGTATCTTGCTTCAAACGTGGTTTATGACCCTCTTCTTTTTGTACGCTCAACTTTCTTCGACCTTGAACCTTCCGAGTTTGAATATGTGCCTGCAGGCGGGCTTAAGTTCCCAATCCTCAAAGAAGCCGTTGCCTGGGTTGTTTTCGAATGCGTTAATGTAAAGAACACGGACCAGGCTCTTATTGCCGAGCTTGTGCCTCTGGAGGCGGGCTTTAATGAAGAGCACAGAAAAGACCTTCCCGTACCCAACAGGGGATTCAATGCAGTGCTTGAGGCTACAGTCCATGCAACCCGCTATCAGCTTTCGGGGGATGAAAAATACCTTGAATGGATCCGGCACTATGAAACCCTTGCTTCCAAATGCGGGGGCGACGGGGAAAAGAAAGCTATGAAACTGCTTTATGAAGTGCTGGGGATTTGACTTTATTTCTAATTCCAGACTCTTTTTGATTTTATTTCTAATCCAGATCAGTTTTGATTTTTTCCGGTTTCAGTTCTCTGTTGTAAGTTTCAGTTCTCTGCTGTAAGTTTCAGTTCTCTGCTGTAAGTTACCTTTTTTAGAAAATTATATTATCCCCCTCCTGCATGAGTTCTTTTCATGAGTTTTAAGAGCATTGCATGGGGTATTACAGGAGCAGGGCATTTCCTGGACCGCAGTTACCAGGTCTTTAAAGAACTCAAACAAAGAGACCCCGAACTTTCCGTAAATACGTATATTTCCAGGGCAGCCGAAGAGGTGCTCCGGATGTACGGGCTTGAGCAGAAACTTGTGAAAATCTCGGGAGGAGACTACCTTGAAGAGATCTTCCGGGAAAGCGAGCAGGGCTCAAGTTCCCCCAAAGTCGGTCGCTTTCTCCTTGACAGGTACGATGCCCTCTTCGTTACGCCTGCAACCTCAAACACAGTCTCGAAAATCGCCTACGGGATTGCGGATTCCCTGGTGACCAATGCCGTTGCCCAGGCTGTTAAGGGAAAGGTTCCTGTTTATGTTGTGCCCGTGGATATTGAAGGCTCTATAGTATCGGAAATGCCCTACAACATTGATAGGAAACAGTGCAGGCACTGCGAAACCTGTCCCCCGCGAGATAACTGCCCTCACGGGGCAATCAGTGAGAAAAGCGGTGTTACAGACCAGATCGAACTCCTGAAATGCAAAGGTTGCGGGATCTGCAAGGAACTGTGTCCTTATAACGCCATCAAGGGTGGGCCTGTCGAGGTTCTGGTCAGGGATGTGGACATGCGCAATGTTGAGATAATAAAAGGGCTGCAGGGGATCACAGTACTTGAAAGTCCGGAAGCCATTCTGGAGCTATTTTAAAATTCGGTTTCAAGATTCTTTCTCTCTTACTTTTCTTTTTTCCTTTTTCCTTTTCCCATCACCTTTTTTCTTCTCTTTTTCCGGTTCTTCTCCCTGTTTTTTTCTCTTCGACTCCTTTTCCCTTTCTACTTTCTCTCCTATCATTCTGATACTAAAGGGCTCTGGAAGCTGTTAATCAATTATCTTCAACTGCCCGTTTTCAAGCTCTCCATAGCTGTCGGACATAAAACGGATCACAGCTTTATCATGGGAGATCAGGAGGTAACCTATGTTCCTCTCAGCCTGCACTATTTTAAGCATGTGGAGAATCCGGGCCTGCACTGAGACATCAAGGGCAGAAGTTGGTTCGTCAAGGACAATATATTCCGGGTCAAGCAGGAGAATCCTGCCGAGGGCAAGGCGCTGGAGCTGTCCTCCCGAGAGCTGGGAAGGGTAGCGGGAAAGCACTTCTTCCGGGAGGCCTGTGCTTATAAGCATCTCTTCTGTTTTTGAAGCTTGTTTGATTTTAGGGACCCTCAGGAGGGTCAGAACTTCAGAAACCGAGTATCCTATCTTTTTCGCGGGATTGAAAGCATCCGCAGGGTCCTGAAACATTATCTGAACTCTGCGGCGGAAGGCTGTATAGTCTGTTTTTTTCATGCCGGAAAGAGGAGAGCCTTTATAATATACGGTGCCTGCCGTGGGCTTCTCAAGCCCGGCAATGACTCTTCCTAATGTGCTTTTTCCTTCCCCCGATGGTCCCATAAGCCCGAAGGTTTTGCCCGGACTGATTTCAAGTGAGATTCTCCTGAAAATACATTTTCCCGAACTCAGCAGGCCAGTTCCGTAACTTTTAGAGAGGCTGGCTGCTCTCAGGGACATAGAAAACACCTCACAGACATTCTGCCTATTTCCTTAAGCTCTGGATGTTTCTCAGTACATCGTTTTTCCCTGAAGGGGCACCTCGGGTGAAATTTGCAGCCAGAAGGAGGGGAGCTGAGAGGAGGGGAAAAACCGGGTATGGGAATAAAGCCCTTTTCGGGCAGGCTGTTCAGGAGCCCCCGGGTGTAGGGGTGCAGGGGGCTTTCAAAAAGGCTTGAGGAGTCGGAAATCTCCACAATTTCCCCTGCATACATTACGGCAATCCTGTCGGCAAGCCTCCGCACGAAGCCAAGGTCATGGCTTATGAGAAGCAGGGCGGTTTTCCTTTCCACTTTCAGCTTCTTAAGCTCAACTTCCAGTTCGGCTACGCATTTTCGATCAAGTCCTTTGCTGGGCTCATCTGCTATCAGGAGGAGAGGACTAAGCACCGTCGAGGCCGCAATCAAAAAGCGCTGGTTCATCCCCCCTGAGCACCATGAGGGATAATAGTTAATGCACTCGCCGACGTTTGCAAAACCCATATTTTTCAGGGTGGACACGGCTTTCAAAAGCGCCTCTTTTTTCCCCTCCTTCCGGTGCACACGCAGGGGTTCTGCAAGCTGGTGCCCGATGGAATATACAGGGTTAAGAGCCAGGGAGGGGTTCTGGAAAATAATCGCAATTTCTCTTCCCCTTATCTTTGCCATCTCTTTTTCGCTCAGTTCCAGGAGGGTTTTTCCTCCTAATTCCACAGTTCCTTTTACTCTGGACTCCGGGGGCAGGAGGCGCATAATTACGTGTGCGACCACGGATTTTCCGCAGCCTGTTTCTCCCACAAGAGCCAGGGTTTCGCTTTCTCCAATCGAAAAGGAGACTCCTGAAAGGGCGGTTACGGTTTTTACTCCCTGAAAAGAGACTTCGAGATCCCTTACCTCAAGCAATGTTTTCACGGCGCTGGTCTTCACCTTCATGCCTTATCCGCTCCTTCTCCTGCGTATTTCTCTCCCTTTGTTTCAAGCCCGAACCCTATCAGTGCGATAGCCATCACGCAGAGGGTGATGCAGATCCCGGGCGGCAAATACCACCACCACATTTCCCTGATAAATCCTCCTCGGAAAAAGGCAAAAGAAAGCATGCTCCCCCAGCTTTTCATACTTATGTCGCTGAGTCCCAGAAAAGAGAGGGAGGCTTCGGAAATCATTGCCGAAGCTGTAGCCAGCATGAACTTGGGCAGCAGGATGTGGACGATATTCGGGAAAATGTCCGAGACCATGATGTGGGAGGGGGAAAAACCCATACACAGAGCACTCTTAACGTAGCCCGCCTCTCTTAGCTGAAGTGTTTTTGAACGCGTGACCCTTGCAGTTGACTCCCAGGACATGAATCCAAGAACAGGGATAAGTACCCAGATGCTCGGCCTCAGGAACGCGCCCAGGACTATGATCAGAGGGATTTTCGGGATAATAAGGACAACATCGGTAAAGCCCATCAGCAGCTCGTCCAGAGCTCCCCTGAAGTAGCCTGCACAGAGACCCAGGATAGTCCCTATCAGGGTTGAGATAAGGGCTGCCGCAAAGCCTACGGTCATCGAGATCCTGGCTCCGTATACAAGTTCGGAGAGGATGTCGTTTCCTATGTCGTTTGTCCCGAGGATGTGCTCTCTCGAAGGGGCTTCATAGGGAATGAAACGTTCATCCGGGGCATAGGGGGCAAGAAGGGAAGGAAATAGCGCCATAAACAGGAAAAAGGCAAGGAGAAGAATGCCTCCCTGATTGAATTTTCCGAGAAAATTTTCCTGTTTTTGGAAACTCCGGAACGATCTTTCTCGCGGAAGACTTAAACCGGGAGTTTCCAGCTGTATTAGCTGCTTTTCAGGACCTCTTTCAGCACAGGCTTCTTTCATGGAGGCCCTTTCAATATGGGCAGATTCCGGGTTCACGCAGGCCTCCTGACTCTGGGGTCAATCAGGGCATAGAGCAGGTCAGCAAGCATATTTGCAAACAGGACTGTAAGGGCGATTACCAGAAAAGCCCCCTGGAGCAGGGGATAATCCTTTCCCATTATTGCGTCGTAGATAAGGGTTCCCATCCCGTTTAAGGAAAAAATGATCTCTATGAAGAGTGCCCCGCTGAAGAGAAACCCGAAATCCAGGGCAAGGAGGGTAATGACCGGAAGTGAGGCATTTTTTATTATGTGCCTGAAAAGTATGCCTGTATCGTGCAGGCCCTTTGCCCTGGCATACAATGAGTAGAGCTGTGTTTTTTCCTGGATCACGCTTCCACGCATGACCAGAAAATTCCTGGACGCTGAAAATACCGACATTACACAGACAGGCAAAAAGAGGTGGTGCAGCACACTCCCTATTTCCGGAGCATCATAAAACCCCTTTGAGGGAAAGAGCCCCAGCTTGAAAGAAAAGAGATAGAGGGAAAGGAGGGCAAGAAAATAAGGCGGGGTGCAGGAGCACACAACAAAAGCAAAACCTGCAAAACGGCTCATTTTTCTTTCCGGCTTCCATCCGGCAAGAGCTCCCAGCAGACTTCCCAGCAGGGCTCCGATAAACACCGATACCCCCACAAACAGCAGGGTCCAGCCCATCCTGTCAAGGAGGATCTCTGCAACCGGAGCATGCAGGTGATAGGAGTATCCCATGTCAAGGTGCAGGAGGTCCGAAAGGAAAGCCGTGAACTGCTCATGGAGTGGCCTGTTTAGCCCGAGTTCTGTCCTGAGCTCTTCCATCACGTATTCGGATACATAAACATCTTCCCCGATGAGATTTTTTACCGGGTCTCCGGGCATGAGTCTCGGGAGGGTAAAGTTGATGATGGTTATGAGCACGAATGAGGCGAAATATCGGATTATTTTTCTTGCTATTCCTGACATCGCTCTTATTTTTTCCTTTTCTCTTACTCTTCTGTTCCTTTATTCCTCCTTTTTCTGATTCCTCTCTTCTTTTGGGCCTCCTTTTTCTTGATTCCTCTATTCCCTTATGCCTCCTTTTTTTGATTTTTCTGTTCCTTTATGCCTTATCTTTCTGATTCCTCTGTTCCTTTACGCCTCCGTTCTTCTTACATTTACAAAGTTGTCCAGGTTGTAAATCCCGTAAAGGGGGTCAGTGTACCAGCCCTCAAAGTTCCTGTTATAGGGGGTAAGTACGGTGTTCCAGTAGAGAGGAATTGCAGGCAGGTTCTCTGCATAATAATCCTGGAGCTCGTATGCATAAGCCTGAAGTTCCGCAGAGTCTGTGGTTGCAAGGATGTTGTCGCAGAGCTGCAGGAACTCGGGGTCATCCAGGTTATGCAGCACTCCCTGGCCTGTCCTCCTTGAATCAAAATAGCCGCTCCCCCAGCTTGCGTGCATGAGCATACCCCAGGGAGTGGAACGGGTAACGGTCAGGTCGTATTCATAATTGTCTTTCAGGGTCATCCAGGTATCCGCATCCGCAGTCCTCAGGTCGGCGCCAAGGCTTACATTTTCAAAGTATTCTTCGAGAAGTTCGCCTGTGCGGGCGTACTCAGGTCGGATAAGGATTTCAAGTTCGATGTTTTCTCCGTCTTTTCCTTCCAGGACCCCGTCCCCGTTGCTGTCCGAATATCCTGCTTCTTCCAGAATCTCTCTGGCTTTTTCGGGATCGTACTCAAGTTTTTCAGTTTCCTTAAACGACTCCATCGAAGGTGGCACAAAACCGCGGTTCGGGACTTCCCCGTATCCCAGGGTCTCAAGCCTGACGATTTCTTCATAATTTATGGCATGGGCAAGAGCCTCCCTGAATTCCGGGTCCGAAAAAGGAGCTTTCTCCAGGTTCAGGCCAAGGAAGATCAGTCCGATATCTGTTTTTTCAAGAAAATCGAAGTTTCCGGTTTTTTCAAGCTGCTCAATGCCGGAATAAGGGTATGACCCGGCATATTTGTAGTATGTGTCAACATCCCCGTTTTTAAGGGCAAGGGTGGCAACGTCCACGTTTGAGTAAAAGTGGACCTCCACGTTTTCGGCTTCCGGAGCCTTTCCTTTCCAGTAAGGGTTTTTCTCAAAAACGAGTTTTCCGGCATTGAGGTCTATCAGTTTGAGATAGTAAGGCCCGCAGCCCACATATGGGCCATTGTTTATGTATTCCATCGGGTTTTCTACTGTTTCCCATACTTGGGCAGGAAGAATATTGTAGGTCGCAAACTCCAGGTCTATGCGGGTATAGGGCTTGTTGAATTTGAAGGTCACGGAATTGTTTGCCTCCGATACAGCCGAACTTTCAAGGGTATCATTGATCCAGCTGGCCCAGGGGGTCTCTTTCCCGTAGTAGCGGATTGAGAATTCGATATCTTCCGGGGTCACCGTTTCTCCGTCGCTCCAGTAGAGGTCATCTTTCAGGTAAAAGGTCCAGCACGTGTTATTTTCCGTGACCTCATAGCTTTCGGCAAGCTGGCCTGCAAGGTGCCCCTCAGAGTCCATTTTCATGAGGGGAGGGTTTGAGAGGTGGGTAAAAACCCCCAGATTTGAGTCCCCGATAAAAGATGCGGATTTTATTACGTTTGGGGTTGCGATTTTTAAGACTGATTCTTCGGAATCTATTGACTGCTGCATTTCTGCGGCTGCTGCTTCGGAGACCGCTTCGGGGTCCTGCAATTCTTCTTCTCCAAACAGGGATTTTATATACGTAATAACCCGATCAAAAATTCCGCTTTCTGAGGGCGTAAGGTTTTCTCCTGAATCCTCAGGCTCTGCCGCTCCTGCCGGATACGTGTTTGCACAAAAAATAAAAATGAGTACGGCAAAGGTTATCCCCTGTTTCAATTCTCTGTTTAATCCTGATCCCTTGAAATATTTTCCCTGCTTCATTCTGCTGCCTCTTCCTGTTTTACTTCCTTTCTCCCGGATTGCAGAAATAGCACCAAGGTTCCGGTTATTTTGAAAAACTCATTGTTGTCCTGCTCTCCTCTGCACCAATAGAGAGTGTGAACAATACTATGCGTGAATTTTGAGTACTGCCACACGTTAATTCTGAGTACTGCCTGATGTATGAATTCTGAGCAACTCTTGAATTCGGAGTCTGAACGATAATGGTAACCTTAATGTGCATTTTTCTTCAATTTTATCTGTGTCTTTTAATAACATTATGTACATGGATAATTAAAAATCATACGAAATTTTTATTTTTTATGTTATATGACCTAAACAATTTCGTAATATAAACCTTTTGATTTTTAATCCCCTTTTGAAAAAAAGATTCAGGTTCAGCCTGGTTTTTATGTGTGGGCTTCAATCTAACTGGAAAACAGAAAAATGCTTTAAAAAAACTATGTTTTTACTTTTGACTTCTAATCTCAATCTTTTTTTCAATTTCTCTTGCAAAGTTTTCTTTCGAGTGAATATAGAGGGAAGCCGGAAGCCCGGTATTTGAGATCATATAGAGCAGGCTCATGGTTGTCCTGTTCAGCTTGGGAGAGTAATTTAAAAGTGTGCTCCTCGAGACCCTTACCATTGCGTCCAGGGACTTTATTCCTGTCAGGTACCTTTTTATATCGCGGGTCCTCTGGCTCTTTTCAAATATCAGGTCTATCCATGTATTCATTTCTTCAATCAGAATTTCCCTTGTAAGGTCTTCAGGGACAATGTAACTTTTTCCTTTCTCTATATTCTTGAAATATTCTCTGAAGCTGTCTCCCTTTGCAAGAGTATACACCTTTCCCAGCCCCCCCGAGTGGCTGTCTGTTGTTGCCGCGATACCTTTGCCGAACCTTTCCGCAAGGGCGATCGTAAGCTCGTTTTTCTGTTTGAGCTCATGCATGTTATATTCAAGTACGGGGAAGAATTTTGCCAGTTTGGGCACCGCAAAGATGTCAGGTTCCTGGTGAAGCTCAAACCAGAAGGGGTGGTTGTAGATAAAAGGCAGTTTATGGCGTTTGAGGTATCTTATAAAACTCTTCAGGTCGTGTTCTATTTTTGAAATCTCAGTAAGTTCTGAAAAGTCTTCTCTACAAAGTTCGAAAACGTTAATATGCAGCGTGTGTCCTGCAAATTCCGGGTCATAAATGGCCATTTCAACGCCAGAGACCAGCTGTTCTCTGTCCCATCCGAGAATGTCGTATGAATCGACTGTATCGTGGTCCGTAAATGTGACAAAATCCATGCCCATGCCGAGGGCTTTTTCATAGAGGTTCTCGGGGCGCAAATCTTTTGCCGGGAGCACGTCAAAAGAACAGGTAGAATGCACGTGCAGGTCTGCCCGTTTCCAGCCCTCCTCCATAAGCTCAGCTGCCCGTTCAGGTGAAATCAGCTTTTCCTCGTAATTCCTCTGCCTTCCCCCCATGGCGTAGAATCCTGAGATTTTAATTTTGTCCTGATTATTTTAATTCGGCTTTATATTTCTACTACTATAGTATAGTCCTTTTTTCAAATTAAGGTTTTCCGGGAAATTCTCTTTAGCGTACAGTCAACATTTTTTTGTGTTTCTTACCACCATGTTTATAAATATGCTAAAGTATCCCGATAGTTTCACAAAAACGATAGTGATCAACTATGGGGTTATTCCGAAAACTAAGAAAAATCATCAGCGTTATTTTTGAAAACGAAGCCGAGCAAAAAGGAGACGATTTTGAAAAATACGTGGTTGACCTCTTCGATGAAAAAGGCTTCTCCATCGTGCAGTGGACCACGGATATGGCGAGAAAGCACACTCGATTCGTAGAATCCGACTGCGGCCCTGACCTCGTCCTCCGCAACAGGCGCACCAATGAAATCTTCTGCGTTGAATGCAAGTTCAGGTCAAAACTCTTCAAAGGCAAACTCCAGTGGTCAAGTCCAAAACAGCTGGGCCGTTACAGAACATTTGCAAACGATAATCTGGTCCCTTTTTTTGTGGTTATAGGGCTCGGTGGAAAAGCCCGAAAGCCAAAAAGGATGTTCTGTATCCCTCTTGAGGAGGCAAAGTACCCTGCACTTTCTCCGGAACGTCTTGAGATGTTTGAACGGAGTCCGAAAAAGAAATTTATCTGGAAAAATGAGACGTTGAAATGAGAGGCACTGAAATAATTTTAGATCTAAATTTTTATTTTTTTACCATTCCGCTTTCCAGCATATTCATGCGCCTCCACGGAAAAAATTACCCTTTTCTCTGTACCTTTATCCTGGATGCAATGAGACTTCATTAATACATTTCTTCCTCTTCATGTTTTATTCTCCTTTACTTATAATACCGGGGAAATTCAATATTAATAAGCGGCTCTTTTTGGGGTGAGAGCATGAAAATCAAATCCGTTAATCCTTATACCGAAGAAGTAAACCGAACTTATGATTCTTTTTCTATCGGGGAATGCAGAACCCTGATTGAGAACTCGAGGACTGCTTTTTCAGGGTGGAGTTCATTGCCTGCAGAGGAGAGGGCAAAATATTTTTTGAAAGCTGCGGAGGTGCTTCGACAGAATACCGAAATTTATGCCGGGATTATTACAAAAGAGATGGGAAAACCCATCATGCAGTCCAGGAAAGAAATTCAAAAATGCGCCAGGCTCTGTGACTATTACGCAGAAAATGCGGCTGGATTACTAAAGGATGAAATTGTGGATATCGGGGCTGAGAAAAGTTATATTACTTTTGAGCCCATGGGGGTGATTCTCGGGATCATGCCCTGGAATTTCCCGTTCTGGCAGGTTTTCAGGTTTGCAGTACCGGCAATCTGTGCAGGAAATGTCTGTGTGCTCAAACATGCCTCGAACGTGCCAGAGTCAGCTCTTGAGATTGAAAAGGTCTTTCTGGAAGCCGGATTTCGGGAATATATTTTCAAAACTCTTTTAATTGACTCGAAAACTGCAATGGAGCTTATTAAAGAAGAATTGGTGGACGGGGTTTCGCTTACCGGCAGCACAGGCGCAGGCTCGGAAATAGGGAAACTTGCAGGAGGAGCTATCAGGCCTCAGGTACTGGAACTGGGAGGGTCGGACCCTTTCATAGTGCTTGAGGATGCCGATATAGAGAAGGCTGCTCAGGCAGGTGTAAGGTCCCGTTTTCTGAACGCGGGACAGAGCTGCACTGCTGCCAAGAGATTTATTGTTGTAAAAGAAGTTGTGGGGGATTTTATCGAGGCATTTGAACTCCATATGAAAAAACTGAAAATCGGGGACCCGATGGATGAAGAAACCGATATCGGGCCTCTTGCAAAAAAAGAATTTGTCGAAAAACTTGAAAAAATTCTGGATGATGCGAAAAAGAAAGGAGCAGAGTCTCAAACTTACGGAGAAAAGCATAAAAAAGGCTTTTTCTTCAATCCGACCATTATCCCTGCAGCCAGTACCGATATGGAAGTCTGCAATATCGAGGTTTTCGGGCCTGTTGCACCGGTTATCACTGCAAAGGACGAGGACGAAGCAGTGGAAATTGCAAACTCCACAGAGTTCGGGCTTGGGGCCAAGATCTGGTCCGGAGACCCTGACAGGGCCGAAAAGCTGGCAAAAAGGATCAGGGCAGGATCTGTGGCTATCAATGGAATGATCAGGTCCGACCCGAGACTGCCTTTTGGCGGGATCGGAAAATCCGGTGTCGGGAGAGAGCTTTCCCACTACGGGCTCAAGGAATTTGTGAATATAAAGACTGTAATGGTTAATAAATAAAGACAATAATTTAAGGGGGAAATGCGTTGTCCGAATTAGCTGAACAGGATATATTATCTAGATTAACCAGGTTAGAAAAGAAAATGAACTCTCTGGATAATACCGCAAATGCTCTGATAGATGAATTAGAGAGTCTGCAAACTGTGGCCAGAGAGTTAAAGATGACAGACTTCGTCGACAAATTCAATGAATATATTGAAGAGATAGGAATAATTAAAGAAGATTTAAGCTGCAAAATTTCTGATGAAATCGAAAATGAACAGATGAAAGAACTGGTAGAGACAAGGATGAAAACTGTCCCGAGGGACATTGAGAACTTAATAACAGAATATAGTAATCTACGCAGTAAATTGGCAGAGATAAGGGATGAAATAAACAAAAGTAAACCGAGTAAGAAAGGTTAAACATTAGAGTTTTTTGCTTGAGAAGGACTTTTGAGAAGGACTTTTTATTAATAATGAATTTGTATTCCTTTATTTTCTGCATATTTTTTTCTAATGATGCTTTTTCCTTTCTCCACTCAACAAATATATATTACTGTTTAAGTATCTTTTATTCATGACCCTTGAGCCCGTGCATATGCATAAGATATCGGAGCTTGCAGAGAGGATTGACCGTTCATTTGAGCTTGATGAGCCGAAAACGGCGGTGGATATTTATTCTCTGCTTGAGGAGTTGAAGATTGACGGGAAGGTAATCCTGAAGGCTGTGGACAGGCTCTTTCGGGGGATGGTCAGGACCGAGCTGATGGCACAGGGTGAAGACCCGTATCCGGTTACCTATGCATGTGACAGCGGGAGTACGAATCCCAGGACTTATGACAGCGGGCTTTTTGTGGATTTTTGCCACTGCGGGCTGGCTGCAACCCCTACCGATCTTGATGTCCAGAGGTGCAGGACAATTGTTTGCGCGGCTTATTCTTCTTCTCAAAGGATTGCAATGCGAGCGACATCAGGCTGGGAAACCTTCGATGAAGGGCTCGGAAGGGCAAGGCTGGTCACGATTGCTCCGGACGAGCTGAAAAGAAAGGCTCCTGATATGGTGCACAGTTTTGCCATGTATCTGGCAGAATCCGAACACATGCTTTTCATGAAGGACATGCTGGAGCCACAGAGCTTTTTCATAATGGACGGGCCTCTTTATCCGAAACAGCTCATGTACTGGATGGTGCTGGACGACGAGGAAGTACAGATCCAGAGGAATAATGATGCCCGAAAAATCCTCCAGAATTACATTGATATTATGGACCATTTTCTGGAAAAAAAGAGACCTGTGATAGGCTTTGTAAAAAATCCGACTGACGTGCAGATCATGGACAGCGTCCGGAAGAAAAGGGAAGGCTTTGACCTGCCCTGGATGCTTGATTCTCAGTTTTTCCGAAACCTTCTCTCCCCGAACAAAGTTGACGGTCCGGCAGGGCAGGGGCATGAGGGAAGGAATTCTAACCTTAACGGGAAAAACGGCAAGTATAACGGTTCCAGAAATACTTACATCACTTACACTAACTGGTTTTTGCAGCCCAACCGGTTTTACGAAAGGATGCTTAACGGTACTTCCCCTCTTGCAGCCGGGGACGCGTTCCAGCAAAAGCTCAGGCATAAGTTTTCGCCTGAGGACTATGCCCTCTGTTTCTTCATGCTTTACGTGCCTTCCACGGATGTGGTTTTTAAGGTTGAAGCTCCTTATGGACTTATTAAGGATGATTTCCTGCGCATGCAAATTACCAAAAAAGTGCTCTTTGACCTTTCTCTGCATGGTTTTCCCCTTACCCTCACAAAGGCAGACCACCTCGCAAAAATCAGGAAAGTGGAGAGGCAGGAGATCGATAAATTCTTTGAAAATATGAGTCCTGATATCTCTTATAACGATACCCGGTGGGGTAAGCTCAATGAAATATGAAGATGCCGATATTCTGGCTTTTATTTCCGGGAAGTCAAAACCGACTTCCTCTCCTGAAAAGGATGCTTCATCAGATAAGAACGCAGGCCCCGAGGAAATTCACGGTAATGAAAAGAAAGGGCTGGAACAGAAAGACTTGGAACAGAAAGCCCTGGAACAGAAAGAGCTGAAACATAAAGACCTGGAAAATGACCTTGTTCCGGAGGCTTCCGGACCTGACTCGCTGCCGGGTTTTGAAGAATTCCCTGTTTCCTCAACTGAAGCTCCAATGGAAGCCTATCTGCAGAACTCTTTGAATGGCGGTTCCAATGAGGGCTCAAATACAGGCTCTCACGCTCTTTCCGGAAAAGACGAACTTCCCTTTGAAGCATTTGAAGGCTATGATTTTGAAACTTCCAGAGTTACTCCATCTCTGGATGAAGCTTTCGGAATTGTCACAACCGGTATAGAGCCTCTGGAAATAACCCCCTCAGGAGCTACGATTACAGGATACATTGCTTCTGCCCGCAGGAGCGAGATAAGGCTCGGGACATATGTTGTTGTGCCTTATGAGGGCGGAGAAAAACTCTTTGCAAGGGTAGGAAAGCTTCAGTACAGGCAGGAGTTTGCAGTGGATGATGCAACCGAAATCCACTCAAGGCGCATGCTGAATACCCGGGCAAGCCCGATAAACGAAGCCGATTACAAGTTCCTCGCCTGCCTTGACCCTCTCTGTATCCTGTACAGGAAAAAAGCAGACAGCGCACTCACGCGGAGGATGGCAGACCGGATTCCCCGCCCGAACACTCCCATTCTGCCTGTTACGGACAGGCTTGAAGTCCAGACCGGGCTGAACATCCCGGAAGAAGGGGTTTTCCTCGGGCATCTCAGTGTCGGAGGGGAACTTGTAAAGACCCACTCCGAGCCCGAAACCGTTGCTTATTACCTGAGAAATGATTATTTGATGGGCGACCCCCTTATTTTCAGGCATATGCTGATCTGCGGGAGCACGGGGACAGGAAAGACTTTCCTCTCAAAAAACATCCTGCGCCAGTTCATGACGGAAGACAACCGCTACAGGCTGCGGAATTCTCAGGACAAAGCCCGGAAAAACCCCTGCCTGGTGATTATGGACCCTCAGGACGAATACTCCCAGATTTTCGAGGATAATGAAACCCTGACAGAGGATGACAAATTCAGGTTTGAGTCTGAAAACGTCACTTACGGCAGGGTTCAGTCCACAAAGGCTTTTGTGGCAAAGGTCGAGGGCCAGAAATACCTCGGAGATAAGTCAAGGGCGGAACAGGTCGAGTATACAATTCCTTTTTCCCTTGTGGAACATAACTCCTGGCTGATAGCGGCAGCCGGAATGTCCGAACTTCAGTACATCGGGCTTGAAGTGCTTCTCGGAGACTTTTTCAAGTCAAGCGTGCCGCATACATACCAGAATTTCATCAGCCACATTGAAAACGAAGGTACGCGTTCTTATTACGTTGATAGTAACAGAATCCATGAGTCTTCCTATGACGGGATCGTGCGGAGAGTCAGTAGCCGCTTTTTCTCAAAGGTTTTTGACCGGGACGCGACTCCGATCACTGATATCCTGGATAAAATCTTCAAGCCAGGGCAGATTTCGGTTTTCCCGACCGAGTACATAAGTTCTCCCAGAATAAGGGACCTCATAGTACTCACAATCATGAGCCTGATCGTTGACAACAAGCTCAATACCACAGGGATTGACGCCATCAAAGAAACTCCGATTATCCTGGCACTTGATGAGGCTCACCGCTACCTTTCAAAGGCAAACGGGGAGCACGCCCGCCTTATCATCTCCCGCTTCGCAGATGCAGCCCGCCAGGGCAGAAAAGAAGCTCTCGGGCTCTTTTTGATCACGCAGGACCCTCAGGATATCGATGACACTGTCATCAAGCAGATCAATACAAAGCTGATCCTTAACCTCAATAACGATGCTGCAATTTCTTCCCTGAAAGTCCCTAAAGAATACGAACGCAGGATTCCCTATCTCAAAAAAGGACAGATGATAATCCACAGCCCTGATAACAGCGACATTGTGGAAATCCTCGGGCTTTCAAACTGCGTTGTAAGGCACCGCTAAGATGGTATGAAACAAAAAATAAGAAATAAAAAACGAGAATTGATGAAAAAATGTACAAAACCTGAATATTTACGAAACCTTATTTTTCCAAGAAAGGGTCATCAGCGCATGCCTGCTTGAAGTACAGGCATGTGCTTCTTCTTTTGTACTTCTTCTTTTGTACTTCTTCTTTTGTACTTCTTCTTTCTTTTTATTTTTCTATGTGTTCTGTCCCTGCTTTTAAGCTTAAATCAGTTCACAGAGTTCCATATTATCGAGAACTGACTTGATCTTCCAGTATACATACCTTTTATATGCAACCGGGTCAGGGATATCATAAATTACATTTGCATGAACGTTCCAGGCAACGTGGTTGACAAGCTCGCTTTCTTGCAGTTCATCTACAAAATATTTGAGCTGGCTGAAGTCATCGATACTTTCCCTCCAATCTCCGGCCCTCAGTTCACTTGACTGATCTTCCTCTGTCATCTCCATCTTCCGCAGGGCAAAAGCATATACTTCGAGCAGGTCGATGTTTGCAGGCGAGACGTTCCTGACAATCGGGGTTCCTTCCCGCATACTTTCTTTAAGCCTATCCGTAAATGCAAAGAGGTCTTCGGATGTCAGGGTGTTTTCGGCGATCTTTCCTTTTAATGTTTCAAGAGTTTGTTTCATGATATTTTACCCCTACATTCAATGGCTCACATATTGTAATTTTAATGGGTGAGTTCCAGGGAGTACTTATTCACACCTAAAATAAGTAATCAGTTTCTGTATTAAAATGATTCTAAATCAGTTAATTCTGCGGAGTGCTCCACTCACACCCAATACAAGATTATCTGTTTTCTGTATTAAAATTGCTCTTCATTTATAAAGATAGCACTTAATAATTTATATTTTTATAAAGTAATCCTGAGATGCACTCTTTTTTGTCTGTAAACCAGAGTAAGAAAGCAAAAAGCAGAGTAAGAAAGCAATTCAGAGGAAGTAAACCGTTAAACAATCTGGAATGAATTCCATAAAAAAGATGAAAAAGGATGGGATAGCGCGGATTTGAACCGCGGTCCAAGCGTCCCAAACGCTCGAGGATGGACCAAGCTACCCTACTATCCCATAAGGGCTTCCTCTCAAAGGTGATTATCCTTTATATAGCTTTCGTTAGAACATGCACATGTACCCGGACTTTACGGATCAAAAGTTCCGGTTTTACTTACTTCAATTCTGGAATTTGTGCCGGGATCTCCCCGATCCTCGGCCTTTTTCTTCACTCCCAGCGCCGGTAAATGTCGTTTTCCACTCCTAAAAGGTCAAGCGCCCTGCCAGCCATGGTGTCTATGAGGTCTTCAAGGGTTTTCGGTCTGGAATAGAAGCCCGGGCATGCCGGGAGAATGCTTGCGCCTGCCCGTTTAGCCTTGAGCATGTTTTCGAGGTGTATGAGGTTCAGGGGAGTTTCTCTTGTCATCAGGACCAGTTTTCTCTCTTCTTTCAGGCAGACGTCTGCAGCCCGTGTAATCAGGGTGTCAGATATCCCGTTTGCAACCGCACCGAGAGTTTTCATGCTGCAGGGAGCAATAACCATTCCTGCGGTTTTATAAGAGCCGCTGGCTATGGGGGCCGAAAAATCCTTCTGGGAATAATTCCAGGTTGCAAGCTTTTCCACTTCAAGGGGTAAGTAATCAGTTTCGATCTCAATAATCTGTTTTGCAGCTTCGGTCAGTACAAGATGGGTCTCTATCCCTTTTTCCGCCAGCACTTCAAGCAGGCGGATCCCGTACTGTACCCCTGAAGCCCCGCTGATGCCTACGATTATTTCCATTATTCGCTTCTCCTTGCTGTCATGTCACTTTTTTCACAGGAGGCAATGAAACCCCCAACCATTTCTTCTGCGGCTGAGACTGTCTCCTTAATTTCTCCCGGGCTGATATTATCCACATGGATGCCGACAACAACTACCGATGTCTTTCCTGTTGCCCTGCTCACTCGCCTTGCACTGTCCAGGGCAAGTTGTTCTTCCCTGTGTCCGGGCAGGGTAAGCACAGAAGAGCTCGCTCTCCCGCTTTTCTCATCAAACAGCCCTACCGCAACTGCACCTGCATGCTCCTCCCCGCCGGTAAGGGTCAGCAGGTAGTCTTCCCCAAGCTTTTTTGCTTCGAGTATGATTTCTACCCTGCCGACTTTCCTTATGGTTTTAAACAAAAGTTTTGCTCCTGTATTTTAAATTTCTTCAAGGTCGCTCAGCTTAAACTGCTTTGTGGCCTTCTTGATGTTAAAGTATTCCTTTGCAGCTTTTCCGACGGCTTCGCAGTGCTCTTTCGGGCTGTAGACTCCCATTCTCCAGTTATCCATATGGGCTTCCTGCAGGATTGAGACGAAATGAGAGGCATCTTTAAGCGGGATCATTTTGTGGTCGGTTTTAATCATTGCTTTCATTTCCAGCATTTCGGGGGTTTTTGGAATATCCACAAGTACGCATTCCGGGTCTACTCCTGCAAGTTCTGCGATCTCCTTCTCAGCTCTCTCAATTTTATCCCGGTACTTGAGCACCCCTTTTCCTGCTTCCTCAAGCCCTGTATAGAGCGCCCGCTTATAGAGTTTGCGTGCGTCTAGCCGCCTGGTAAGCTCTCCACCATGCCCGCTTGAGTTTCGCATGGCAGCTATCAGGTCTATATCGTCCATCTGCCTGAGCCTGGCCGGGTCGAGTTCCCTGTTTTCGATCATATACTCCACGGCCCTTGAGCACATTGCTTCCGAGATCCTGGTTACGTGATGATAGTATACCGAGGTATTCATCCAGAAACGGGAGACCAGAAGGGATTCGGCAGCTTTCAATCCTCCGTAGTCGATAACAAGCCTGTCTTCGTAAAAATGCATCTGGTTGATCAGGCGGTTGTAGTCCACGACCCCGAAGGCGACTCCTGTATAATGGGAGTCCCGGACAAGGTAGTCCATCCTGTCCACATCGATCTCACTGCTGAGGATCTGCCCTAAAGAGGTTTCGCCCTTGATGTGTTTTGCAAGGTTTCCGGGGGAAATCCCGTACTTTTTCAGGACTTCTTTTATTTCCCCCTTCCCTACAATTTCCTTTACATCATCATGCCTGCGCCGGGTATACTTGTCTATAACATTCTCGGTTACATGGGAAAAAGGCCCGTGTCCCACATCATGCAAAAGGGCGGCAGCTCTTATCTCCATTTTTTTGTCCTTTTCAATGGAGTCGAGGTTTTTCATCAGCATGGTGGCAAGGTGCATGGCTCCGAGGGAGTGCTCAAAGCGGGTGTGGTTTGCTCCCGGATATACGAGGTTTGAAAAGCCAAGCTGCCTGATCCTTCTGAGGCGCTGCATCTGGGGGGTAGCCAGAAGTTCCTGGACGATTTCATCCAGTTCGATGTAACCGTGTACGGGATCAAGGACTACTTTCATTATTCTTTAGACAGATGTCATTATATATTGTTGTATCTATTACTTTGATGCTGTTACTTCGATAGTAAAAATTGCAGGAGAACCTGCTACCCGATGGCTGAATAAATCCGGAAACAGGTATTATCATGATCATATTGTCAGGCGGCACCGGAACTCCCAAACTCCTTGACGGGCTCAAGGAAATCCTCCCGCCGGAGGAACTGACCGTTGTTGTAAACACTGCTGAAGACCTGTGGGTTTCTGGGAACCTGATCTCTCCAGACCTTGATACAGTGCTCTATCTCTTCTCGGACCAGATCGACCGGAAGAAGTGGTGGGGCATAGAAAACGATACCTTCAGGACTTACGAACGCATGCACGAACTCGGGGTCGAAGAAAGCCTGAAGCTCGGGGACAGGGATAGGGCAACCCATATTATCCGCTCAAACCTCATCCGGGACGGAGCATCCCTTACGGAAGCTACAGTAAAACTTGCCTCCCTCTTCGGAATCGATGCAAACATTCTGCCCATGTCCGATGACCCGGTTTCTACCTATGTTGAGACCCTGCAAGGGGTTATGCATTTCCAGGACTTCTGGGTCGGAAAACACGGAGACCCCGATGTACTTGGAGTTGACATCCGGGGCGTTTCCGAAGCTTCGGTTGCCAAAAAGGTTCTGGAAGCCTTTGAGAAGGACGACAAAGTCCTCATCGGCCCGAGCAACCCCATAACCAGCATAGGTCCCATCATCTCCCTGCCGGGGATGAGAGAACTGCTGAAACAGAAAAAGGTAATCGCAGTCAGCCCCATAATCGGAAATGCTCCTGTCAGCGGCCCTGCCGGAAAGCTGATGCAGGCCTGCGGACTTGAAGTCTCTTCCATGGGCGTTGCGGAGTACTATCAGGAATTCCTTGACGTCTTTGTCTTCGACGAAAGGGACAGGGCAGATGAATTCGCCTTTGAGCGGCTTGGCTGTCGGGCTTCCCGCGCAGATACTCTCATGACCTCCATGGAGAAAAGCAGGGAACTGGCAGAGTTCGTAGTCGGACTTTTCGATACCGTATTCTGATTTTTCAATTCCCTTTTTTAACTTTTTTCAAATTTCTCTTTTCCTTTTTATTTCAATTTTTTTTCTCCTTGTTTTTCCTTTTCCTTCCTTCTTTTCCTGTAAATTTCCCTTTCATTCCCAATTTTCTGCTTCTCCTGTCTTCAACGTTAACAAAATTCGAAAGTTTTATGTATCATTTTTTCTAAACTTTGTAACACTAAAAAACATAAATTTAAAATTTTATCTTAATTCTTGAACTCTATTTTTCTGACAAATATTACTTTTTTGTCAGGCTAAAGAACTGATTTATAGGCAGTCGAGGAAAAATTATGCTTGGAAGAAGTGGAATTGCTAACCGGAAAATCAGAACAAAAATCACGGATTTTGTTTTGTTGACTATACTTGTTTTCTCCCTGGGTTCTATCCCCGGGATGGCAGCAGAAGCTGATAATTCTGGGTTGATGGCTCAGGTTTTTGCCGCAGCCGAAGAAAGCTTCGGAGATATCGGCCCTGAAGAAACTCTTATCATCACGGATCTTGGTTCCCCTGCAGAATCTTATGTTTTCCTGGATGACTTCTATTCGGAGTTTTACGGAAGGGAATTATTGTATACAGATAACCTGCTTGTAGTCCAGAACGCAAGGAATGCTCCTCTCTGGTTTGCCTTCTTTGACAAATCCAGCGGGAACTGCACTTTTATCGAGGTATCATATGGAGATGAGAATGAGATCAGCTATCAGGTAACTGAAAATATAGACTTTGACACCCTTTCCGCAAGCCCGGAGTCCATAGCAGCCTGGAATGAAAAGGTAAGCACAAAGGTGTTTGACGGGCGCGAGTTTGCCATCCTTACAATCTCCAATGGCTGGGCTACAGGAGATCTTGATTATGAACTGATGCAGTGCCTGGAACTGCACAATCACTTCTGTCCGGGGGTTTCAAGCGGCTATGTACTTGCAAACTGGATGGAAGAAAATTACCCTCTTGAAGAAGGGGTTAGTTATACTGTTTTCTCCTGCCCCAACTGGTGCAAAGAAGACGTTTTCGTAAAGCGCTGGGACACCACCCCAGGAAAAGGAGGGATCTGGGTTTCTGCCCTGACGGACGAAGAAATAGAGGAAATTGGAAACTCTCCTGCTGGAATATTCGTGGTTACTGACAAAAGTGCTAATACTATGAAGGCAGTGGTGCTCGGGTTTGACTTTGATATCGTGAATGCGGAGTGCGGGGCAAAAACTGATGATCCTGCCTGGATTTCGAAATATCTTATGGATCTCTGGCTCATGGATCGGGATAACTGGGATGAAGAAGGCCTTGTTACCGAAATTGCAGTCGTTGACATTGATGGGGATACCCTGAACGAAATGAAACAGGCGGGAGTCAATCCCTATGTTGTTCTCGGCCTGCTCAACCCGGAAGGAAATGACAATCCCCCAGTTGAGGACAGTGAGCTGATGGATCAGGTTTTTGCCGAAGCCGAAGAAAGTCTTGGAGACCTTAGCTCTGAAAACACCCTCATTATCACGGATATCGGTTCTCCGGCGGAGTCTGATTTTTTTCTGAATGACTTCTATTCGGAGTTTTACGGAAGGGAGTTACAGTACACACAGAACCTGCTTGCAGTCCAGAACGCAAGAAATGCCCCTCTCTGGTTTGCCTTCTTTGACAAATCCAGCGGGAACTGTACTTATATCGAGGTTTCATACGAAGATGAGAATGAGATCAGCTACCAGGTGACAGAAAACATAGATTTTGACACCCTTTCCAAAAACCAGAAGTCCATAGATGCCTGGAGTGAAAAGGTAAACTCAAAAGTGTTTGACGGGCGTGAATTTGCCATTCTTACAATCTGCAATGCCTGGGCCACCGGAGATTTTGATTATGAACTGATGCAGTGCCTGGAACTGCACAACCATTTCTGTCCTGGAGTTTCCAGCGGCTATGTACTTGCAAACTGGATGGAAGAGAACTACCCTCTTGAGGATGGGGTAAGTTATACGGTCTTTTCCTCCCCTCAGTGGTGTAAAGATGATGTTTTCTTACAGCGCTGGGATGCCACTCCCGGAACAGGAGGAATCTGGGTTTCTGCCCTGACCGACGAGGAAATTGAAGCAATTGACAGTTCCCTTGCCGGAATTTTCGTTGTCAAGGATAAGAATGCCGGAACTCTGAAGGCGGTGGTGCTCGGATATAACTCTGATATTGCAAGTGCGCAGTGCGGGGCAAAAGCCGACGACCCCACATGGGTCTCGAAATACCTGAAAGACCTCTGGCTTATGGACCAAGATAACTGGGACGGCCTCGTTACGGAAATTGCAGTCATTGATATTGATGGGGATACCCTGAGCGAAATGGAACTGGCAGATACGAATCCCTATGAAGTTCTCGGACTGCTCAACTCGACAGGGGAAGTGGGTGCCTGAAAAATGGAATCCCTTGAATCGGTAACGGGATGAATATGTCTATAACAGGGTAAAATGCTCGGTGCTGACGATTGAAAGCTTTGAGGTTTTTTCACCCATTTTCTTTTTTCCCTTGATTTCTTTTTTACCCTGATTTCCCTTTTATTTTTCGTGGGTTTTTACATATCTCCAGGATTTACGCACTTGAACTGAAAAACAGTAGCATTAAACCGTCAAATCTCGAAAATGTACATTTAAATCCTGCTGTTTACTGTATTTGATTTCATACTTCGAGTGCGTTATTCATAATCTCTTTACTTTAATATCCCCTTTCCTTTATTATCCTTAAATTTATTAACACTGACTTAACTATTTATTACAAATTCTCCTGCATCCCGGTGTAAATAGAAATAGCATCTGGAAAACCAAAGTTATATGAAGTACTTCAATGTTTCCTGAATTTGATTTGTCTTTCCAGAAAGCGGGTTTATTTATCTGTGTCCGCTTCGAGAGAGAAGATTTGAGGGAGCAGGATCTGATTTCAGGGTTTTTTACTTCCCGGAATATTGAAACAGCCAAAAAAGGTTAATACCATGCTTGAAAGACTGAAAGACTCACTGGTAAAGTCCCCTGTGATCAAGCGAGGGGAATATAACTATTTTATCCATCCTATTTCTGATGGCGTCCCTTCCATCGACCCCCGTCTGGTAAAAGAGATTTCCGATTACATTGAAGGGATAGCAGATCTGAACGTTGACACTATTCTTACCATAGAGGCTATGGGCATCCCGGTTGCAAATGCCCTCTCCCTGAAAACCGGAATACCCCTTACCATTGTCCGGAAGCGGCCTTACTTCCTTGAAGGGGAAGTCGAACTCTCCCAGAGCACGGGATATTCGAAAGGAGCTCTCTACATAAACGGACTCAAAAAGGGAGACAGAGTAATTATCGTGGACGACGTTATCAGTACAGGTGGGACACTTCTTGCCCTTGTAAAGGCGCTACAGAATATGGGTGTTGAGATCACGGATGTATTTTCCGTTATAGGGCGCGGAGACGGCTATCTTAAGTTAAGGGAACTCGGAGTTGAACCCAAGATTCTCGTTACAATAGACGTAAGCGAGAAGGGTGTGGAGATTCAGGATGTCTTTGGGGATCAGTGAAGCATTCGATTTAAGACCTGACTATATAATCAGCGTGATAAAGGATACGAAAGCAAAGCTTGTGGGCTTTCAGTTCCCTGAAGGGCTGAAACGCAAAGGTCCGGAGCTTGCAAAACTCGTTGAGGAGGCAACCGGAGCTGAGGTGCTCATCTCGGGCGATCCCTGTTTCGGGGCATGCGACCTTGACAGGACTCTCCTTGACAATGTTGAGCTACTTTTCCACTTCGGGCATGCTGAACTGGAAGATGTCAGGCTTTCGGATAAGGTGTACTTTATCGAAACCCGCTCCTCGGTTGATGTCCGGCCCGTTGTTGAGAAAGCTCTTCCGGATCTTAAAGGAGAAAGAATAGGGCTGATCACCACTGTCCAGCATGTCCACAAACTTCCTGACGTGTGCAGGGTGCTTGAGACCGGAGGAAAGACCTGCGTTGTCGGACGCGGGGACTCAAGGCTTGCCTATGCAGGGCAGGTTCTCGGCTGCAATTTCTCGGCAGCAAGGGATGAAGTCTGTGATGAGTACCTTTATATCGGAAGCGGGGACTTCCACCCCCTGGGGGTAGCCCTTTCCACAAAAAAACGTGTCCTTGCAGCTGACCCCTTTTCCGGGGAAGTCCGGGAGGTTGACCCTTCAAGAATTCTCCGCCAGAGGAGTGCGGTAATTGCAAAGTCTCTGGACGCACAGGTTTTCGGGATCATCGTCTCAAGCAAAAACGGGCAGATGAGGATGGAACTTGCTTCTTCTCTCAAAGAGATTGCAAAAAAACACGGAAAAGAAGCTCACCTGATTCTTATCGATCTTGTAACCCCCGACCAGCTGCTCCAGTTCAAGGTGGATGCTTTTGTAAACACCGCCTGTCCTCGGCTTGCCGTGGACGAAGTGGGACGTTTTCCCTCCCCCATGCTGACTCCCCAGGAGTTTGAGATCGTACTCGGAGAACGTGAGTGGGAAAAGCTTGTGCTGGACGAAATTACCGAGGAGCCTGTATAACCTTTGCAGGTATAAATCCGAGAATACTCACAAAAAGAAATCCGAGAATACTCACAAAAAGAAATCCGAGAATACTCACAAAAAGAAATCCGAGAATACTCACAAAAAGAAATCCGAGAATACGCAAGAAATACGAAATCAATAAAATTCAAAAGATATGAAACAGAGAAAACTTGAAATGCTGCTCGAAGAAGTCGAAGGTTTTTCCAGTCCCGACCTTGAGCTGGAGCAATACCAGACCCCTTCTCCCCTTGCGGCCGAAATTCTCCATTTTGCTTACATGCAGGGAGACCTCGACGAATCGGTCCAGGACCTGGGCTGCGGTACCGGGATTCTTGCAATAGGGGCAAAACTTCTGGGAGCCAGGAAGGTCGTGGGATATGATACCGACCCAAAGGCGCTTGAAGTCGCCAGAAAAAATGCCGAAAAGCTCGGAGTGGAGGTTGAGTTCGTTTGCTCCGATATTACGGAAGTCTCAGGGAATGTAAAAACCACACTCATGAACCCTCCTTTCGGGGCAAGAGTTAAAGGCAGGGACAGGCCGTTTCTTTCGTCAGCATTAAGAACAAGTGAGGTAATATATTCCATCCACAACCGCGGAAGCCTTGCTTTTATCCAAAAGTTCATTAAGCCTGCGGTCATTACACACTCTTACGTTGCGAAATTCCCTCTTAAACGGACTTTCGACTTCCATCAAAAAGAAAGAGAAATTATTGAGGTAGAGATTTACAGGGTTGCTGTTCATGAATAAGCCTGCGTTCAAAAGCCTGTGTTCAGGAGTCATTTAAAGGCGTCATGTTTTACAGCTTTACATCTTCAGATTTCACTTTAAAAGGCGGAATTAATAAATCTCTGTACAGAGAACGGGTCAATAGTATAGAGAATATATACGCAACAATGGAACAAATTATCCGTAACAATGGAACAGATCCATGGTGTAGATAGATACTTCGGGAAGGTTATCTAAATAATTGGATGGCTGCTTTACAATAATATAGCTACTTTACAGTAATATAATCTGTATACATTGAAACGTATGCCATGCCGCAAGGGAAGAATTAACTGGAAAATACTGAGGAAGGAGATTGCTCCTATTCCTCCCGAAGATGAATTCTCTACGGGTCCAATTGCCGCCAAAAACTCTCTAAAGATTACTGAAAACCAGTAGAACGATTTATTTACATCCACTAATAGCGATAATTCGAATGAGGGATCATGATTAGAATCCGAAAAAATAAAACTACCAGGAAAAAATTAACCGGACCTGGGGAAGGAAAGCCGGTTGCTGAAAAATCGGTCCCAGTAGCTACAGAAAGCAGGGAACAGTTTAAAGGTCAGCCAAGGGACCAGCCAAGGGAACAGTTTAAAGGTCAGCCCCGAAGCCAGTCCAGAGACCAGTTCAAGGGTCAGTCAAGAGAGCAGTTTAAAGGTCAGCCCAGGGACCAGTCCAGAGACCAGTTCAAGGGCCAGTCCAGAGACCAGTCAAAGGACCAGTTCAAAGGTGACCTTAACAAAAAGAGAAGGTTCCCGTATCCTAAGAAGTCTCCCAGAGACAGAAAGGAAATGTCAGGGCCCAGACCGCCTGCAGGAGAACCCATGAGATCTGAAGAAGACTTTGAAAAAGGAGGCTTTGTCCTTCCGGGCGAACTTGTCGGGACTACAGAGGAGTTCAAACCAGGTGCCGGAACAGCAGTAATTGGTGGAGATATTTATTCCACTGCCACAGGAAATGTACTCATAGACAGAAAAGCCAGATTGGTCACGGTTAAGCCAAACACTCTTACTCCAAATATCCTTAAAGTAGGAGACATAGTTTACGGCAGGATCACTGACGTCCGCGAGTCCGGGGCAATGGTGGAAGTTGCAGGAATTGAAGGAAAAGAAAACAGGGAAATTGTCGGCTCAAGGCCTGGGGATATTCACGTTTCAAATGTGCGGGACTCCTATGTCAAGAGACTTTCAGATGAGTTCAGACCCTCTGATATTGTAAGAGCCAGAGTCGTTGAAGTTGACAGAATGCGCCTTACCACATCCGAAGATTCCCTTGGAGTTGTAAAAGCTTACTGCTCAAACTGCAGAGGCGAACTCGTGCTGGAAGGGAAAAAGCTTAAATGCCCTGTCTGCAATATGACTGAAACCCGTAAGATCTCAACCGAGTACGGGAAAGGAATCCGGTAAATTTCTCTTTCCCCATCTTACTTTATGCAGGTTTCGGCATTTTATGACGGATTATGCATTTTGCGGCAGGCTGTATATAGCCGGCTATATTATTCACCATTTACAGGTGGTCACCAATGGAACTGAACATTATTAATAAAACAAATAACGAGCTTGAAGTCGAGCTTAGAGGCGAAACTCACACCCTTCTCAATCTTCTTAAGGACCTCCTGATTAAAGATGAAAGGGTTGAAGCGGCTTTCTACGACATGAAACACGTGAGCATCAGCGACCCTATCCTTTACATCAAAACCGATGGTACGGACCCGATTATGATTTTAAAGGAAACGGCAGCAATCATTGTTGCTCAGTGCGATGAGTTTATCGAGGTCTTCGGCAAGGCAGTAAATGCCTGAAGCTGATGACTGCAGGACGTCTCTTTAAAAGACGTTTTGCCCTTTTTCTTCTACCAGGAACTTTTTCCTGCTCGTACTTTCAGGTAACGGCTACTGGATAGTATTTTCTTTTCCACTTCAACTTCTCTCTTCTACGGTAGTTTATTCGCCTTCACAAGAATTTTTTATGGGATTCTACTGCCCTTTTTACGAGTTGTTTCTGGAATACCTTTTTATGAATTCCTGATATATCACTGGATACATAGGGCTTTAAGCGGTCAATTAGCATAAGAAACGATAAATCAATCTACAGTAACTGGTTTGTAACTGGTTTTTGCAGAACAGTACGGGCTGGACCGGAAATTTATCGTTTGTACAGGAAATTTACCGTTATCACTGAGGTATAAAGAAAATGACACTTGATGACTCATCTTTACAGAAGTTTGGTTTCATAAAGCGAGAAACCCTCGGCAGCATAAATATCGACCCTCTGCAGACTGGCGGGCTTTTGACCGAGGCAGCCAGGCAGACCCTTGTGGAATGGGGAGACGGTTACTCTGTCTGCGACTTCTGTTCCGGGGTTCTTGACCAGATCAAAAAACCCCCTATCCATGATTTCGTACACCAGGCACTTCCTGAGTTCCTGGGCTGTGATGAGGCAAGGGTTACAAACGGGGCAAGAGAGTCCAAGTTTGCTGTTATGCATTCCATAGGAAAGCCCGGAGACTGGATCGTGCTTGACGGGCTTGCCCATTACTCCTCTTATGTTGCAGCCGAGAGGGCCGGCCTGAATGTCAAAGTGGTGCCTCATGCAGGCAGCCCCGAATACTATCTTGACCCTGAAGGGTACGGGACAGCAATCGAAGATGTCACAAAGGAAAGCGGAAATCCCCCTGCTCTTGCCCTTGTAACATATCCTGACGGGAGCTACGGAAACATTCCGGATGCCAGAAAGATCGCATCCGTCTGCCACGAGTATGATGTGCCTCTGCTTCTGAATGGAGCCTACTGTGTTGGAAGGATGCCTGTTTCCGCAAAAGAGATCGGAGCTGACTTCATAGTGGGCAGCGGGCATAAGTCAATGGCAGCCTCCGGGCCCGTCGGAGTGCTCGGCGTAAGCGAAGAATATGCCCCAATCGTGTTCCGAAAATCCGTGCACAGCAAGGTAAAGGAAGTTGAACTTCTGGGCTGCACTGCCCGTGGGGCAACGGTTATGACCCTCATGGCTTCTTTCCCGGAAGTCGTAAAGCGCGTCCGGAACTGGGACCAGGAAGTTGAAAATGCCCGCTGGTTCTCTGCAAGGCTTGAGGATATGGGCTTTATCCAGCGCGGGCAGAAACCCCATTCCCACGACCTCATGTTCTTCGAAGCTCCGGGTTTCTATGCAATCTCCGAAAAGGTCAAAAACGGCAGGTACTTCCTCTACAGGGAACTGAAAGAAAGGAACATCCACGGCATCAAGTCCGGGCTTACGAAGTACTTCAAGCTCAGCACCTTCGGGCTCGGGAAGGAAAAACTTGGCATTGTTGCGGACTCTTTTGAGGAGATCCTGAAAAAGTACGAGAATATTTAAAAATTTTAAAATCAGATCTTTTCTGATGCCCCGGAGCAATAATAGTTTGTTCTTCTATCCCGGGCATCCTTATTCCTTTTCTAATCTGTTTTTGAAATATGTTTTAGAGTTTCATTCTGAAAGATAGATTTCTCTGAAAAGGTCTCATTCTGAATGATAGATTTCTCTGAAAAGGTCTCATTCTGAATGATAGATTTCTCTGAAAAGGTCTCATTCTGAATGATAGATTTCTCTGAAAAGGTCTCATTCTGAATGATGGTAGATGGAATGACTGTTTTTTCACCAGCTGAACCTTATTTTTTGTTTGCAATTTTAAGAAAAAAACGGCAGTTAAAATGCTCTACTACAGCTATGGGTGGAAAAATCTTAAAAAAGGTTCCGGGTTTGCATGTTTTGTTTTCCAACGTTTAAAGGGCAAAAAATAAATTCCTGTTTTTAGGGTCTTACCTGTTTTTACTTCTTCAACTCCACGTTTTCCACATACCCTTCTCCCCGGGGGGTTGGGATATAATATACTTTTCCTTCCTCTTCTATTTTTTCGATGTAAAGTGCATCTTCCAGCATGTTGAGGTGGAAATTTGCCATGTGGTCGTTCAGGTTGAATTTTTCTTTTATTTCCTCAAAAGATTTTTTCTCACTTCCGAGCGAGATCAGGATCTCTCTTCTCACGGTATTCTGAAGAACCTTGAGTCCAAATTTATGATCTTCTGTCGGGTTTCTCGTCAGTTTACCTTCACGTTTCATTCGCTCGAGCCATTCTTCTTTTCTTTTTGCAGCTTCCTCGGGAGTCATGGTGATCATTAATATATTGATTTTAATATGTAAATAAGTTTGCAGGATTGTCCTCCTTTCCCGGATTCACCTATAAATAAGATGGTTCCCAATTCCTTTTCCATGAAACTGAACCCTGAACTCGAGTCAATAGAAACGCTTGCAAAAATCGTCCTCACCGCAGCCCGGACTGCCCCAAAAGGCAAAGGGATTGACGATATTGTAACCTGCCTCCTCTCCCCTGAAGAAAAAAACGAACTTGCCTTCAGGATGGAAGAGTTGAGTGAGATCAAAGATCTCAAATTCCTGCTCCGGGACGCCCAGAATGTCAGGGACGCCGATGCAGTCATTTTGATCGGGCTTAAAGCTTCGGGTGTGAGCAGCCTGGACTGCGGAGCCTGCGGCTTTGAGACCTGCAAAAAGATGCTTGAACATGAAAAAGTGCAAAAAGAGTTTCTCGGTCCCCAGTGCATGATCAAGTACCTGGACCTCGGGATTGCCGTGGGCTCGGCAGCTGCAAAAGCAAAAGACCTCTGCATCGACAACCGGATCATGTATTCTGCAGGGGCTGCAGCCTGTTATTTTGAGATGATCGATGCGGATGTGGCAATGGGGATTCCGCTGAGCGTCACAGGGAAAAATGTCTTTTTTGACAGAGAATCAACAAGAAAAGTGCAGGAATGATATTGAAAAATGGGGAGGTCAGGAAAACCAGGCCCCCTGCAAAAAAGAAAGCATTAAATCAGGTATGAACAGCTTTTGTTTCCGCTTTTCACCTGTTTTTACCTGAAACTTTCCAACTGCTCAAAATCGAGGGTTGCAAAATAGTCCTCGATGGTCTCTGCCCGGCGGATCTGCACAACGCTTCCGTCTTCTCTCAGCAGGAGTTCGGCAGAGCGGAGTTTTCCGTTGTAATTGAATCCCATGGCGTGCCCGTGGGCTCCGGTGTCGTGGATCACCAGGATGTCTCCGACTTCTACTTCAGGGAGCATCCGATCGATTGCGAACTTGTCGTTGTTTTCACAGAGGGAGCCGGTTACGTCGTATTTATGGACAGGGGGCTTGTTTTCTTTCCCTAGCACGGTTATGTGGTGGTATGCCCCGTACATGCCGGGCCGCATCAGGTTTGACATGCAGGAGTCCATTCCCACGTAGTCCTTGTAAGTGCTTTTCAGGTGCCTGACCTGTGAGACAAGGTAGCCATAGGGGCCGGTGATGACTCTTCCACATTCAAGGTAGACCTTGAGGGGGGCAAGCCCGTTAGCTGTTATGGTAGCATCGTAAGCCACTTTTACGCCTTTTGCTACAGCTTCGAGGGAGACCGGCTCCTGTTCGGGCCTGTAGGGAATTCCGATCCCGCCTCCGAGGTTTACAAACTCAAACCGAATTCCGAGTTCCTTTGAGATCTCAACTATGAGTTCGAAGAGAATCCTTGCGGTCTCGACGAAGTAATCGGAGTTAAGCTCGTTCGAGGCAACCATTGTGTGCATCCCGAAACGCTTTACGCCTTTATCTCTCAGGATCCTGTACCCTTCAAACATCTGTTCCCGCGTAAAACCGTATTTTGCCTCTTCGGGTTTTCCGATGATAGCGTTTCCTTCCTTGAGAGGGCCGGGGTTGTACCTGAAGCAGACGATTTCCGGAAGCCCTGCAGCCTTTTCCAGGTAAGGGATGTGGCTGATGTCGTCAAGGTTGATAAAGCCGCCAAGTTCCTTTGCTTTTACAAACTCCTCAGCCGGCGTATCATTGGAACTGAACATAATATCATCGCCGGTCATCCCTGCTTTTTCCGCAAGGATCAGTTCCGGAAGGGAACTGCAGTCCGCCCCGAAACCTTCCTCTTTAAGGATCTTGAGGATGAAGGGGTTTGGGAGGGCTTTTACGGCAAAAAACTCCTTAAAGCCGGGAACGTCTTTAAAGGCAGATTTCATTCTTCTGGCATTTTCCCGAATGGCTTTTTCATCGTAAATATGAAAAGGGGTGGGATATTTCTCCATTATTTTCAGGATATCTTCTTTTGTGAAGGGGAGGTCCTTTGAAACCATTATCTTAACCTTTTACCTGATTTTTGTTTGATCGGTTTTTTAATCGATTTCAGTTTAATCAGTTTTGTATCAAATTGAATTTTTACTCCTTTATTAGTTTTTCCTCCATATCCGATGCTGTCCTAAAAAAATTATTGATTTACAGAAATGGGTCAGATTATCTCAAAAAACGTTAAATTTCTGTTATTTAACATAAGTTTCCGATAATCCGGCTATTTTTGGACTGGCTACATTAGCTGTTTTTTACTACTTCTCAATCCCGGAGTTTTTTGAAAACTTCCTTGAGCCTGGAGTATGGGTAGGTATTCACAACATCTTCTTTTTCGAGCCAGCCCCTCCTTGCCTGCCCAAGCCCGTAGCGCATGGAAGCAAGGTCCGACACAGAATGGCTGTCCGTTGAAATACAGAATTTCAGCCCGTACTCTTTTGCCCTCAGGATAAGCTCATCGTTAAGGTCCAGCCTTGAGGGCTGGGAGTTAATCTCCATTACCTTCCCGTTTGTTGCTGCCGCCTCAAAGACCTTTCCGAAATTAACCGAATAAGCCTCCCTTTTCCCGAGCAGCCTGCCTGAAGGGTGGGCAAGTATGTCGAGGTGCCTGTTTTCAAGAGCAGTGATAATTCTTCCTGTCATCTCTCTTTCAGAAGCGGAAAAACCTGAGTGCACGGCTCCTACTACAATATCAAGTTCTTTAAGAATCTCATCCGGGTAGTCAAGGCTTCCGTCTTTAAGGACCTCGACCTCAGAGCCCCGGAGGATTTTTATTCTGAAGCGTTTAGACAGCTTTTCAATCTCTTTCCATTGCGTTTTCAGGGTATCGATTTCCATCCCGTGTGCAATTCTCTGGGAGTGCGAATGGTCTGTAACGGCAATATATTCGTACCCCATATCTTCGGCTTTTTTCACCATTATCTCAAGGCTTTCTCTTCCTTCGCTGTATTTCGTATGCAGGTGGAGGTCTCCTCTGAGGTCTCCTGCATTTACGAGTTCGGGTAGGGCATTTTTTGCTGCAGCTTTAATCTCTCCCCGGTTTTCCCGGAGTTCGGGTGCAATATACTCAAGCCCCAGTTTCCTGTAGATGTCTTCCTCACTTCTGCCTGCAACCTGTTTTCCCGAAGCTTTTTCATACAGGCCGTATTCGGAAAGCTTGTACCCTTCTCTCTGGGCAATATTCCGGAGTTCTATGTTGTGCTCCTTTGAGCCAGTGAAATACTGAAGAGCTGCCCCGTAACTTTCAGGAGGGACCACCCTCAGGTCTGCGCCAAGCCCATTTTTAAGGACCACACTGCTTCTTGTGCTGCCTTTTGAGACAACCTGCCCAGCTGCAGGAAGGGAGACAAAGGCATCCATTATCTTTCCCGCCTGTTCTCCATCCGCTTCTGCGAGGATATCAATATCCCCAATCGTCTCTTTCAGCCTGCGCAGAGATCCGGTATAGATGAGTTTCGAGAGGTCGATTTCCGGGGTTTTGCTCCCAAGTTCGGCTTTCAGGGTAGTTTTCAGGGCAGATATTATCTCTTCGGCAAGCGGGAGTGCCTTTCCAATGGCTATTCTGGAGTGGCTTTTTTCGTAATTTTTAAGTGCCCGGGCGATATTTTCTTCGCTTTTTTCCCCGAAGCCTTCAAGCCTCCTGATCCTGTGCGCATTAACCGCATCTTTCAGGTCCGAAATGGTTTTTATTCTGAGCTCATCGGTAAGCCGTTTCGTCTTTTTTGCTCCAAGCCCCCTGATCTCCATCAGTTCGGTTGTACCTGAAGGGGCTTTCCCTTTCAGCTCTTCAAATTTTTTCACCTTTCCGGTTTCCAGGTATTCGGCTATATGGTCAGCAATGGCTTCCCCAATCCCCGGAATTTCTATCAGTCCCTTTTTTCCCTTTCTCTCATAGACTTTCTCAATGTCCTCTCCGAGATTTTCGATATTCTGAGCTGCCCGCCGATAGGCTCGCGGTTTCCACTCGATCTGCTGGAACTCCATAATGTCAGCAGTTTCGTATAACAATTCGGCAATCTCGCGGTTTCTCAACAGCTTTCTACCCCTTAACGGTTCTCTGTCCCGGTTTCATATTTTTTCTTTGCCTGTCCTCGACTCTTTTTTCCTTCCTCTGCCTCTTTCTCCCTTCCTCTGCCTCTTTCTCCCTGTTCTCCCCTTTCTTTTCCTTTCTTAATTGTCTCTTTCTTTTCCTTTCTTTATGGCTCCTCGCTCTAATTCCAGAGCCGGCTCTCAAATCCCTTCCTTCAAGTCCCTTATTTCCCTGACTGTCGTGGCATCATAGGGCTCTCTGTCATACCTTATACGCAAAAAGCGGGGAAAACGCAGTGCAAGCCCTGTTTCTCCTTCCCCCTCTCCTGCCGTATGTCCCGGGCTGTTTGTGATCTCGGAGCCGAGGACTTCAATAACAACTGCCGGTTCCATGAAGGTATCAGGAAGCATTCCTTTTTTTATGGTGACATTCTTTGGGGCTTTGCTCACCGTATGGGCCGAAAGCAGGCTGTTGATTTCTTCTGCATCCGCTTCCGTAAAACCCGTGCCTACCTTTGTGAAGGTTTCAAACCGCTGTTCCTCTTCATTCAGGGCTGCACAGAGGAGCGCCCCGAAGGAGCCTTTCCTTCTCCCCCTCCCATAATAGCTCCCGACAACCACAAGGTCAAAGGTCTCCCTCATGCCTTCGGAGTATTCCTGTTTCCATTTGAGCCAGAGCCAGCTCCTTTTCCCGGCTTCGTAAACAGAGTTGCTGCTCATGGATTTGACCACAATTCCTTCAAGCCCCTTTTCGACGGTCTCGTTAAAAAAGTCCTCAAGCTCCTCTATATTTTCCGTAACAATTCTTCTGGTAAGGTGCACTATTCCCGACCCGCTAACATACTCTTCGAGGAGAGCCCTTCTTTCAGGGTAGGTTTTCTTCAGAAGGGACTCTCCGTTGAGGTAGAGGATATCAAAAAAGAACACTGCAACAGGACATTTTTCCCTGTACTTTTCAACCTCGTATTTTCTGCGCCTCTGCATAAGGCTTTGAAACGGGTAGAACTCTTCTGTCCGGATATTGTCTTTTTCCAGTTCAGCGTACGCAACGATTTCCCCGTCGAGCACGATCTCATCCGCATGGATACTTTTCCTGACGGCTTCGATAACGTCCGGGTACTGTGCAGTTATTTCTTCAAGCCTGCGGGAAAAAGCTTTAACCTCGTCTCCGGCTTTGTGGATCTGAACTCTCTCACCGTCATATTTCTCCTCAGCTGCTTTTTTCCCTCTAATCCTTTCTTCAAGCTCTCCAAAGTTTTCAACGCGCTGGGCAAGCATTGATTTCACAGGTCTTCCCGGTTTTATGGAGAAATGCCCCGGAGCCCCGGCTCCGTACTCGGCAAGGGTTTTTGCAAGTTCGCCTATATCCGTGCAGACACTGTAGCTCTCTTTTATTTTTCCGGCGTGCTTTTTGTCCCCTGTAAAGGCAATAGAGAAAGCTTCGAGCAAAAACTGATCTCCAAATCCCAGCCTGAGCCTTCCGAGTACAATCCTTACTACGTATTTCCCTTCTTCAGGCGTGGCCTTCTGCAGGACCTCCGAAAGAAGCCCGGTCTTTTCCTCCTGACTCCCTTTCCCGGAGGCCTCTTTTATCTGTCTCAGCCTTTCGAAAACCTCTTCAATGGTCAGGGACGCTTCTCTTTTTTCGCTCAGCTCAAAAGTCACATCTCCCAGGTCTCCTGTCCTTGCATATCGCTTTTTGACCTCTTCTTCGGAAACTCCATAAGCTCCTGCGATGGCTTTTGTAACAAGCCTGTCTTTAATCCCTAACGTCGTGTTCTCAAAGGCAGGGCCTATGCTCCCAAGAAAAAGATAAGCACTATCCCTCACCTCATCCCCTTTGAGTCCCTCAAAAAATCCAGCAAGCTTCCTTACGATTTCCTTATGGGACGTGATCTGTTCAAGCTCCTCAAAAAGCTCTGCAAGCTCCTTAAACCGCGCCATTGCCCCCTTTCTCCAAAAAAGCGGTTTGAAGTTTTCCCAATTACTATTCCCTGCTCCGGTCTTTATCGCTTTGCACCCTCAAGTTTAAGGAACAGATATTCGCTTCCGGTAAGGGGTAACCCGGTACTCTTCGGCATCTCCTACCCTTTTACCGAAACATTTAATATCTAAAAGATGCATGAGAAGAGTACACAGCAGTTCCTTAAGACAGTTTGCGACTGTGGTTTAGTGGCTATGACCTGAGCTTCCCAAGCTTAGAACCCGGGTTCGAATCCCGGCAGTCGCATCCCAAGCTTTTTTAAAACTTCATCCTGAAAAAAAGTATTTTAATTTTTGTTTTGACTTTGATTTTGATTGCTTTGTTTTGACTTTGATTGTTTTGACTTTGATTGTTTTGGTTTTGATTGCTTTATGCTGGTTCGATTGTTTTTGAGTCTGTCTTTGAGTGTTTTTATGTTTAATTTCAGGTGTTTTTATTTTTGGTTTTAAACTCCTTTTTCGGCAGAACTTTTGATTTTCAGGGTTTAAACGTCCGAAAAATCAAGTGCGAATTTTTTCCTGTAAACCATTCCCTGAAATATTGCCACGAGGTCTCCTGCATCATCCGTTACGTTTACGGTATATGTGGCGATTTTAGGGTTTATTGACGTTTCCTTTGCTTCGGCGGTGAGAGTGCCTTTTGTTGCAGCTTTTACAAAAGAGATGTTTGAATTGATCCCGACTGCAGCAATTCCGTGTGCATTTGAGGCTGCGGCAAAAGCAAGGTCTGCAAGGGTAAATATTGCACCTCCCTGCACCGCCCTTAAAGCATTAAGGTGTTTTTCTTCGATCTCCAGCCTGGCTTTTGCATAGCCGGGAGCAGCTTCCAGCAGTTCGATTCCTGTATGTACTGCAAATTTATCTTTTTTAAAAAAACGTATGAGGTCTTCCATAATAGTAACTCCGAAATTGTCAGTAAAGTCACTTCTCATTTGCCATATTTTTAATTAAAGTTATGCCTTTCTGATTACACCCGGGAGTATGTTTCTTCCCTTTCCCGTTCGAAAAGTTACTCAATTTTGTTACTCAATTTTTGGAATTTCCCTTTAAAGCTGATTTTTATTATCATGCTTTGTTGAAAACTATACTGTTTCGATTTCACTTTTTAATACCTATTTCACTATCGGTTACTAAATAATTTAGCACTACCCGTAAACGCCTAATAAGCCGGGGTTTTAAATACAATTATGAATGGGAGAAAGAGAACCGTGTTCGGGGATGAGATCCTGGAAACTGACATTCTGGATATTAAGAAAGAACCTGGAGACGGATTTGAACTTGTCATAATAGAAACCAGTCGTGGAAAGATTGAGTGTCATTATTACGCGGCAGAAGAAACGGATAAGGCAGTGATCATGGTTGGAGGAGAGAGAGGGGGTTTTGATACTCCTGCGGATGACCTGTATCCCCGTTTATGTACGGATTTTCTGGATTCCGGAATAGGTTCGTTAAGGGTCAGGTTCAGGCATCCCACTGATCTGGCAGAAGCTACTATGGATGTGCTTGTGGGAATTGAGTTTTTAAAAGGTGAGGGCATTACCGGGTTTGGGTTGATAGGGCATTCTTTTGGAGGTGCTGTGGTTGTTCAGGCTGCGCATAACGAGAGTGCTGTAAAAACCATAGTCACCCTTTCCGCTCAGAGTTTCGGAATTGGCCCGATCTCCAATCTTACCGAAGGGGTTTCGGTACTTTTGATCCATGGAGGCGAGGATGAAACACTGCCTTCAGGAAGTTCGGTTTACGCATATTTCCTGGCTCATGAGCCGAAGAAACTCACGGTATACGAAGGGGCAGGACATGGTTTAACAGAAGTATCGGATGAAGTCTATAATGAAGTAAAGAGCTGGATTAAAGACTACTTGAAATGAGTTCTTTAAATCCTCTGGATTGCTATTTTTTTAGCATGTGTGGCGGGATTTCCGTATTGGGGTTTTTGTTCAACAGTTATTATTGAACACAACATTTATAATTATAATGTAATGGATCTGGATTTTAAGATGTCTATTGATCATGAAAATCTGACTAACCCTCAGCATAGTTAAATAGAGATTAAGTATTTATAAATTCACCCTTTATTATTAAAGTGGTTTATATTAAAACTATTTTTATTTAAGGGGGATTATAAATCCCATCGGTCCGGATGGCCGAATTCGTATACGGGGGTATAGAATGAAAATAAAACTAATAGTTTCTCTGATAGCGCTATGTTTAAGCTTGTCCATCGTATCCGTACAAGCACAGACTGACACGGTCGGAGCCATGGATAACGTAAATGTGTTCATGACCGGAGATATTGCCAAAACCATTACATGTAACGTGACCGGAAACGCGGTTATGTTCGAAGAAATGGAAAACATGACTGAAGACAATAACATAACCGAAAACATGACAACCTTTAATGTGACCGGAAGGATACTTCTAATCAAAGACATAGGCAATATGACCGAAAAGGCAGTTATGATCGGAAAAATGGATAATATGCCCGGAAACGTGGTTATTTTCGGAGAGAAGGAAAAAATAACCGAAGGCATGGAAAATGTCGATAACGTCACCGAATACATGAATAAAATGACTGTGCTCATGACTGGAAATATGACTGGAACCATTACGTTCGACACGACCGAAGGCATGGATAATGTCACCGAAAAAATGAATAAGACGGTTGGGTTCGTGACTGGAAATATGACTGGAACCGTAACAGGTGATATGACCCGAAAAATGGTTATTATCAAAAACATGGGTCCTATAGCCGAAATGGTCAAAAAAGTGTGTAATACGACCTGGACAACTGATGGTACGGATTACATTCCCGGACCCGCGGAATGTAATATGACCGGAAAAATGGTTATAATCAAAACTATGGATAACATGACCGGAACAGACGAAGACATGGATGATCTGCTCGAGATGGATGGAAATAGGGCTATACTCGAAAAAATGGACAACATAACCGGAATGGACGAATCCATGGATAACGTCACCGGAAAGGTGATTATAGTCCAAAAAATGGATGATGGGATTAAAATCGTGACTAAACCCATTGCACTCAACACGACTGAGAGCACGACTATGATCGAAAACATGGATTAAATGTCTTAAAATTTTTTAAATCCCAGGAAAATTAATTCAAAACTTTAGACCAGGAATTAAGGGCTGCAAATTTGCAATATTTACAGCTCTTAATTCTTCTTTAGAGGATTTCGATTAACCTTTTATTTTTTTCTTCGCGGGAATTTTGTCCGGATCTTTTTAGCTAATCCTGAATCTCTCCCGCTAATTTCTCGATCCTTGCAGGAGTTTCTGTAAGGAGTTACTATGATCTTATTTCCGGCTTCGAGCCTTTTAATCCTTTTTTACGAAATCCTTACCTCTCCGGTGGATGCGGTGTTGCCATGTCCTTAAGTTGCCATCAGAATCCTTTTGAGCATCAAAAATCATTCCTCTTAACGGGTAAATGGGGGACAAAAACCAGTTCTCTCAGAAAGAGCTTTCAGTTGAAACTTCTGAAGCCGGCAAGGCTTCCTGGCTGATGGTTAAGGAATCGGGTGGGGATTTTCATGGTTGAAACGGTGGAAAAGGACGCAGAATTCTGGAAGGCGTTTTTCAGGAGAGCTGCACAGGTACTTGGAGGGCTGTTCCTTATGGCAGCAGTTTTCTTCCTCTCTGCTGGCCGGATCGACCTGCCCGGGGCATGGATTTTCTTCGGGCTTTATGCTTTTTCGTTGCTTGCCAATATGGTTATTTTCCTCAAGTTCAACCCGGAGCTTATCAGAGTAAGGAGCGAAATGCCCCGAGAGGATATGGAGTGGTGGGACAGGGTTTTTGTGGTGCTCTATATCCTGCTTATTATCCTACTGTTTATCGTGTGTGGGCTCGATGCGGGAAGGTTCCAGCTTTCAAGCCCGGGGCCGGAGTTTCTGGTTGTCGGCGTGATAATTTTTGTTATAGGCTGGTTGTTTGTGGTGTGGGCAATGGTCGAAAACAGGTTTTTTGAGACAACGGTCCGCGTCCAGAAGGACAGGGAACATACGGTTGTTTCAACCGGGCCTTACGCCATCATCAGGCATCCGGGCTACGCGGGGATGATTCTGTTTTACGGCTGTGCCCCTTTCATCATCGGTTCTCTTTACGGGCTGATCCCGGCCCTGTTACTTGCTTTTGCTTTCGTTTTCCGCACCTACTACGAGGACAGGATGCTCTGCGAAGAACTCCCGGGATATAAGGAATATACGGCAAAAGTAAGGTACCGGCTTGTCCCATTCGTCTGGTGAGGCTGAGGAAAAAGCAGGGTCTGGAAGGGTGATTAATGCATAAAACGGTATGAATTAGATATTGTAATATTGTAGCAGGGTAAAAAAGAAGTCCCGGATCGAAGAATAAATTGAAACCTATTTTCTCAGGTTCTAATCTGGATTATGAGATTACACTAATTGGACTATGCATAAAACTACTGTAATAAATGTGATTACTATCAGACCTATTTCCATAGCCCCTAATTCAAAAGTACCTATCTTCATATCTTCTAAATTGTTTAAGCTTCTATATATAGGTATTAACTATAGATTTTTCTAATCTTTTTTTCTGCACTCTCTTCTTCCTTATTTTTACTTTTATTTCTGGCTTTAAATTCCCGATGGGGGTTCGATTGCGTCGTAAGGACAGTGTTCAGCGCATCTCCCACATTCCAGGCATATAGACCCGTCAATTTTATAGATTTCCCCTTTGCTGATGGCGCCTGAAGGGCATAATTCTTCACATATCCCACAGGCTGTACACTTTTCTGTAATTTTATAGCCAGGTTCTGCTACTTTTGCTCCTCCGAAGGCGAATCTTTCACGTTTTGGAGGGGTGCCGGATAAATCAAACATCTCCCCTACCCCGGAGGGTAAGCAAAAGACCTCGAGAATATCTTTTGTATCTTCCGGGTATATTTCATCAAGAACCGGGTTTATCTCAAATATTTTTTCCAGAAAACTATTCTCAACGAATTCTATCTTTCCTCTGACCCTGACCATAACGTAGTTTTTATCCATGCCAACAAGAGCTATTTCTGGATTTTTCTTTAACTGCTTGTAATAGGGTTTTCCCCTTGCCGTGAGAAAATAGAGCTTCTCATTTTCAACCAGCATTACATCGCTCATCCTGACTGCCGGTTTTCCCTCATCAACAGTTGCAACAGCAACGGATTTGATGTTTCTTAAGAATTCAAGTGGATCTTCCATGCTCCCGCCTTTAGATTTTCACTTTTACTTTTTCACTTTTATATTCTCTTTCTTTCAAACCCTCTCTTCTCATATCCTCTCTCCTCACATCCTCTTTTTTAAAATCCCCTTTTCTCAAATCCTCTCTTTTTCAAATCCTCTCTTTTTCAAATCCTCTCTTTTTCAAATCCTCTCTTCATATTTCGTAAAATGCATAATAAAGGCTATAGCGAAGTTTTCCCTCTTGGAGAGTGGGTTTTGTTAATGGCTGCGCTGCCCGTGTAGTATTATTTTGGATATTGTAATGATATATACCTTCACCAGATCCACAAAGAAGCCGAAACAGTTCCCAGGGTCAACTCTCTTTTATCCTGAAAACTTTAATCCTTCCTTTTCCAGTAGGTTTCTGACCCGTTACAGGTTATGTCTGCAGCCGCAGGGACCTGGCTGAGGACAAAGCCCAGGTTCATCATATCCATGCAGGAACCCATTGAGTTTAATAAAATCAGGATTTTTGCTGTTGGGGTCAGCAGGCCCAGAAGTCCGAGGATCAGGGGCAGGGCTGCTGAAATAATTAGAATAGGAGCTATCGTGATGAGAATGTACCTTGGCTTTGGCAGGCTTTCTTCCGAATAAACATACCCTCCGGAGTAAGTGATCCCAAAATATGTTTTATCTGACCTGATAAAATTGGGAATAAAGACCAGGTGCAGGAGTTCATGGCCTAGCAGCAGCCCCATAAGACCTGCGAGGCCCTTCAGGCTTATGGTTGCGGATAGCCCCTGTGCGGTGATTCCGAAGTCTGCGAGGGAAAAGGTTGTAAATATATTGAATATTTTTATGGTTGCAAGGGCACTTAAGATCATTATGGGAACCATTAGCAATCCGATGCTTACGATATTTTGAGGTTCGCGTAGCTGTACCCAGTCACTGGCGATCAATTCCGATTTCCTTTCGGGATTTGTTTTCGGCATTTTGTTTATCAGCCGGATAATACCTTCTCCCTTTTTTCGATCACTGGTACCAATCAGCTATCCGGGTATATCAATGGAACTAACCGATGAAGTAAATGAACCAACAGATGTCGTCAATAATACTTCAATAATATATCATGGGCCAGATCACATGCCATAAACCGTAGTCCGTAAGCCGCCAGACAACCGGGGCAAGGAATCCGTATTTCCGGAAAAGTGTGATTGGGATCAAATTTCCTGCAAATATGAAGACGAACAGGGTGGCTCCGAAAAGCGCGCTTTTAAGCATTCCCATACTATACATCTCCATTATCTGCATTGCCGGCTCCCACAAACTTGCCAGGAGGGCAACAATTACAAAAACTTCATTTTGCCTTTTTCCCTTCAGGATGACGTTGGAGATAAGCCAGACCAGAAACACGGTGGGGATCAGGTGGTACAGGATCTCAAGGAAGATTCCGCCGGTCAGATAAACAGGAATGGAAAAGGGAAAAGCCACATGGATATTGGGCAGGTGCATTGCCAGGCCGACCAGAATTTCGATTACGGCAAAAACAAAACCAGGGAGAACCGGATAAAAAAACCGCTCTTTGTTAGAGATTTTTTTGTCCCAGATGTCCGGAAAACCGGTTTTTCTGGCAAGTTTTATGGCAATAAACCCGAAAAAAGCCGCAAGGATTATTGCTGACCATTTTCCGGTCCAGTTTTGTACGATCGGATGGTCCACGCCGAAATATGTCCAGATCGCTTTTCCAAGTCCCATCAATAAAACCAGGCCCAAAAAAGTCTTATCCGAGGGGGTCAGCTTGTTCACATTATAATTTTTGTTATGAAATATTAGATAAATGTATCTGCCAGAGACCCTTGAAGAGAAATTTGAACTGCGAGGGGATTTTGAAATTTCCAACAATTTTCGACCTTGCACCTTCAGTCAAAAATTCCAATTCCCGTTTCTCGAAGAGTCAATTAAAATAATAATTGTAGATATTGGAGTATTTCTCCAAAAACGATAGCAAGAACAATGCTGTTTTTTGAGAACATCTGCCGGAAGGTCTGCTATAAAAATAATTTTTTAGAAATATGCCTGCTTAAAAAATATGTCGTGAATTATATATTTCTTACATAACATTCATTTCTAATTTATATTTCTCTATCTATTATATCTTCGAGATGTTAATCTCATGTTGGTACAATTTGTTGGTATAATTTGTTGGTATAATTTGTTGTATTATTCGAAATTACTTCCATCGGTAAATGGGGCTAGGATAGAATTTACCAGTTGATTTCGAAGAATAAATCCAGATTGTTGATTGGTAAAGTAGTATTGTATTCATTGCATTTGCCGATTGAAAGTAGACCGAAAAGCCAATGACCTTAAAATTGTATCAAAATGAGAAAATTCTGGGAGTGTAAACAAATGGTAAAGCTAAGAAAGGCGCTGACTATTCTGGTGTTAGTCTGTTTTGCGATATCAATGACAGCTGCTTCAGCAAGTGCAGGTCATGGTAACTGGGGCTACGGCGATAACTGGGGCTACGGCGATAACTGGGGCTACGGCGATAACTGGGGCTACGGCGATAACTGGGGCTATGGCGATAACTGCTGGGGCGGCTGGGGTGGCTGCGGTGGCTGTGGCGGCTGTGGTGGTTGCGGTGGCTGTGGTTGCGGCTGTGGTTGCGGTTTCTTTGGTTTCCAGTGGCTATTTTTCGGAGACTGCTGTAACATATGCTGCGGCATATTCTAATTGATCTGAGGCAGAAGACGGAAAATCAAATATAACTGCAAAATGTAAAACCAATGACGACCTGTTCGCGCGGTTCTGCTCGATGCCGAATGGCAAAAATCAAAGTTGACCGACGAATTTGTCTGGTTTTACATTTTTTCTGATTCTAATATGGTAAAAATTAAAGCTTCAAAAGTATCTGATTTTTGATCCGGCTTCGCTTTTCTAAATAATTTTCAGATCCATCTCATTCTTTTTGCTTCGTAGACTTTGCTGATTTACATTTTCTCGTTCCTGATTTAAAGCCTATCCGAAAAGTCAATAATGGCATGTTGCAGAAGTTACGATAAGTCATAATATCGGGTGTCTGCTACGGTTGTGCATATTGCCAATCGTAAAATATACAGAAGGTCGCAACACTTTTCGGATAGACTCTTAGATGAGTTATCTCAAATTATAGAATTCCTATGGCTTCCCGGATACACCTGCAGGTGAAATCTACAATTACCTGAATATCCGGGCCGGAAACAGCGGGTATGCAACTTCAAAGAATATCGAAAACGAGATCGTCTGTTTCAAAGTTGAAAAATAGCCTGCAAATGAAGAAAACATAAGCATCCCTGAGAATGAAAGCAAAAACACTCCAGGTTTTGAAATGATTTACGAGGTGGCTGGTCTGCTCGGGATATTCCTGTATAGAAAAAGATAAAACAGAGTGAATTACAATCAGTAGCTTACAATCAGTATCAGAGGAGTTATTGATCAAATTTAGTAACTGCCTCTGCTACTTATAGTCATTTAAGAATACAATAATGCCGCTAATCTTTTTTGAGATAGGACTTACGCACTCGATAAGCAACGTTAGAACAACGAGCAGATCTGTCATCTATAATCCGATTATGATTTAGATCACTTGGAGTCTAAAGTTACTGTTTTCGGTTCAATCGCGTAAGTTCTCATTGAAATTTTTACCGCATAAGTTCTAATCGAGAAAAAGAACACACTCAATGAAAAACAATCCCGGCTTTATACGATTTACACATTTACTTTATATTTCTCAATTTATCTTGTTTTAGGTCATTTAAGTCGATGTAAATTTTAAACCGGTTGCAATATTGAGTAAACAGGTGCTATTCTGGTGGGTATATGTTAAAAGTGAGGATAAATTGTGAAAAATATCATTAATGAGGGTGCATTTGCAGAAACCCGGCAAGATTATCTCATATTTGGATTATTATTTTCCAATTAATTATTTATTTCTAATTTATAATTCTTAATCTATTATATTGTATGAGTAATAATCTATCGGTGATACAATTTGAAATCTCTTTCATATGCACATGATATATCGGACATAAATTAAGAATATACCAATACCATGCTCTTCAAGAAATAATTCAGGGCAATTAATTGGTGAAATAATATTTACTCAGTGCATATGTCTGCAAAAAGTGATTATAAAACCTACATCCCGCAGATGTACACAGATATAGAATTTACTTGCCGATTTGTCCACTTTTTCTCTATAAATGCTAGATGGCCATTTAAAATACTGCCCTATTGGGAAAATTGATGGCATTATTGAGAAAATTGATGGCATTTTTGTGGACATCTGCGGAATGTGAGATAAAACAATAGCTTTGAATTGTATCAATTAGAACAAAATTCTGGGAGTGTAAACAAATGGGTAAAAAGAAAATACTGGTTATTTTACTGGTCGTCTTGTTTGTAGTATCTCTGACAGCTTCAGCAAGCGCTGCTCGTGGTGGATATGGTGGTGGTGGCCATGGTGGATATGGTGGCCATGGTGGGTATGGTGGCCATGGTGGACATAGTTATGGTGGGTATGGTGGCCACGGTGGCCATGGTGGATATGGTGGCCATGGTTATGGTGGATATGGATTTGGCCGCGGTTTTGGCGGTTTCTACCGCGGTTTTGGCGGTTTCTACCGCGGTATTGGCGGCTGTGGCTGTGACTGGAACGATTGGGGCGATGACTGCTGGTGCTGAACGATTAGTTCAGCAACCGTTGGGATATTGACGACTGAGAGGATAAGCAAGATGTCAAAATATCTTCAGAATTGAATATATAATATAAATTCTGATTATATGACAACTTGCCCGCATAGTCCTGCATAAATTACAATAAGACCCTTAACCTTCTCACCTTCTCAAAATCAAAAATGTAAATATCATTGGATGGGTCTTCATTGATAGAATTTACGCACTTGAAGAACAAAATAAAGCATGAGAAGGATGAGAAGGTTATCATAACTCAGTTCAACTGCGTAAGTTAGAGGAGAGAAACGGTGAAATTCTTTTTTTTTGCAAGCATTTACAGCCTCTACAACAAGCCGACAGGACAGCCCAATCACCAAACCTGCAACCAGTGCCAGATCTCGCAGTCCTGAAGCTGTGGCTCGCTTCCAATGTATATAAAGGGCGTCCCAATCCATTTTAGGTAAGACTTAAAAGGTGTTCCACACTCGGGGATGTATCCCGCAAGAGTGTTAACGCAGAAAAGTGTCCCCCTATATGAATCACAATTAAAAGCGTGACACACGGGTCGCAACCAGAGATGCGGATACGATCATGCCTTCGGAACTCACCCGGAGTCTCATCGAGCGTGACCATTATCAGTGCACGGATACCCTGAATGAGTTTCAGAGTTCTTTTTTGTATATTTTTCTCCGAAGGCTCTAACTCGCTTTTAGTTCTGGACTTCAGTGATTTCTCAGAGTGATTTCTTCAGGCACAATCCCGTCGACCAGGGGTGCTCGCACCTCATCAATGACCGGGTGTTGCCTTAAATGTATGTGGTGCCGTGAACATCTCGACAAATTTAAAGAGAATGATACCTGAAAGACAGGAGCGAAGCTCTCAATTTGCTTGCAGTGAGGTTTAAAGAGGAATTGTCCGATTGAGAGCCTTCGATGGTCAATAATGGCATGTTGTAGAAGTTACAATAGGTCATAATATCGAGTATCAGTTAAGTTGTGCATATTGCCAATTGTAAAAGTTACAGCAGGTCATAACATTTTCAGGACAGGTTCCTGGTTTCGGTGCGATTTCTAATCTCCCGGTTATTTCGCTGAATTTTTACGAAAAAGCCACTCTTACCACTCTTAAAGCAATTTTTGCATCCACACCGTATCAAAGAGCTTTCCTTTCTTCTTTCCTACCTCACGGAACCTCCCGCACTCCGCGAACCCGTGATTCCGGTGGAAACTTATGCTTCCTTCGTTGAGGGAGGAAATATTTGCAAGGATGCAGTGAAGCCCCTTTTCTCTGGCTCCTGTAAGGAGGTATCCGAGCATTGCAGCCCCAATTCCTTTTCCGGTGAATTCGGGCCTGATGAAATAGGTTATCTCGGCGGTTCCTGCCAGGGTGGGCATCGGGGAGTGCGGGTGGAGCATCCCGAAACCCAGGACATTCCTGTTTTCATCTTTTGCGGCGACAGTGGGATATCCGGCTGTATTCCGGAGGAATAAGTCAAAAAATTCGTAAGGGACTTTCCTTTCGGGGTAAGCGGCAAAACTGTTTTCGATGTAGTGGTTGAAGATATCGATTACAGCCCCCCGGTCTTCGGGGGAGATAGGAACCATTTCATATTCCATTTCATGCACCTGTTTTCCTTTTTGGGATTTTTTGTTCAGAAGTTATATTGAGAAGTTGTATTGAGAAGTTGTATTGAGAAGTCATATTGTATAGCTATATTGCAGGCCATATTGTATAGATACTAAACAATAATTTCTAAATAACCCCCAAACTATTTTAATTTAGCTGCTATACAAAATCTTCCCCGATTTTTTTAACTCATGTCTCTTCAAAAGTTTCAGGCCTGAAAGTTTCGGGGCTTCCACTGTTCATTTCTACTGTTCCATGCAGCGGTCAAGCATTCTTTCAAAAAGTTTGTGGACCCTGAGGAGCTTTTCTATGTCTGCGTCGCTCATCTGCTCAAGCTCGTCCCGGATTCCTGTTTCAAGGGACTCGTGCAGGGCTTTGTGCCATTCGAAGGCTTCCTTTCCGAAACCGGTGAGTTCAAGCATGATATTCTTTTTGTTGTCAGGAGTCCGTACTCTTTTTACGAGTCCTTTTTTCTCGAGTTTCCCCACCATCTGGGAAATTGCCCCTCTGGTCACCCCCAGATGGAAAGCAATGGATGTCAGGTTTTTTTCAGGGTATTTTCCGACCACCTCCAAGACATGGAACTCCGAGGGGTAGAGGAGTACGCCGTTTCCGAGATCCACCGGTTTTTTTTCGAGCATGTATGCTTTGTTCAGGGTGCGGATTCCGGCCTCAAGGAGGGTGGTGACCTTTTCGTCCAGATTCAAAATCTCTACCTGCTGTTTCTTTAGCTGTAATTCCTGACGTATTCCTTTCTTTCTGGAATTGGGAGCGAGTTCCTTATATTTTTTTTGATGGAATTCGTCCCTGCCCTTTCTGCTCTTTTCTCCGTCCCCTCTTCCGGGACGGCTTATCCCTGCCTTCATACGCCTGTACTTACAGGGCGGGTCTGTCCAGAAGCTCGAGAGCTTTGTTTATAAGGTATTTTCGGTGTTCGGGGTCCTTGCTCCTCCAGGCTACTCTCAGCAGCCCGTAGCTCATGTAGAAGGGGAGGACCTGCTTTATCTGGCGGTATTCCTCTTCGTCCCGGCTGTAGTTTCGGAGGAAGCTTTTGATGTGGGGGATAGCGGCAGAAGCAGTGCCTTTTCGTGCGAAATGGTGGAAGACCTCGGCACTCAATATCCCGAGGTCGTGGGCAAAATGTCCGTGCCCTGTGGAGAGTTCGAGGTCAATCGCATAGGTTTTGTCCCTGTAGAAAAGGTAGTTTGCCGGAGTGGCATCGTTGTGTGTGGTGCAGCCGCGGGTCCTGTCCAGGCGGGAGTCTTTTTCCCATCTCTCAAGCTTTTTTTCATACCGCTGCCTGGTAGAACCGTGCAGGGGCATGTGGGCCAGGTTTTTGCGGATCTTTGTAAAATCCCTCTCTTTTTCGTAATCACTTTTTGTGTCCCTGTGGAGTTTGCCAAGCAGGTGAGCTATGGCTTTTAACTTTTCGTCCAGGTCTTTTTCGTTTTTCAGGTACCAGGAAAAGGGCTTTCCGGGAATGTATTCTGTCACAAGCACACAGTCGAAATGCCTGTTTGCTGCAATAGGACAGGGGATATCGATTATTTTTTCAAGCCTTTTGAGTTTTTGATACTCGTTCAGCATGGCTCCCTTGCAATCGTATTTTCTTATTTTTCCGGTGGGTTTTTCAAAGAATTTTGCAATAACGCTGAAGCCTTCTCCTTCAAACTCATATCTGCAGACCCTGTGGGATGCCGGTCTGACCCTGAATTCCCTTACAATGCACCTGGAGTTCTTTATCCTGTCCTCCTGCACCCGGACCAGCCAGTCCCTGAAAGAATCTCCAGGCTTCAATTTTCTAACGTATTCCTGTGAAACTAAAATCCCCCCGGTTTCAGAATCAGATATTTGGCTTCTTCCCCATCTCAGACATCAAATATTGAAACCTTACCTGTACTGGAATATTCAATTTTCTTTTCCGTATTTAATTCGAGTGTCAGGGTATAAAAGCACCGGGCAGTTCCTGAACTATCCTACTCATAATCAATATTGAATTCTATCCGGGACCGGAGTACCCCTTAATCCCCTTCTTTTTATCTCGTGTATTGCAGTTTTAATCCCGGGAAGCTGGTCTTCAGGAAGGTTGCCTGCGGAAAGGAAAAACTATGTGAACGAAAACACCATGAGCAAAATCATTTTAAGAGATCAGTATCTGGATATCAATACAATATAGAGGTTCTGAGAAAGAGAGGATCGGATTGGACAAACAGAATTTGACCTATATAGCCATTTTTTTAGTTCTTTTGATAGCAGTATTGCTTTTCACCTTACGGCCTGAAGACATTCCTTCCGTGCCTGAAAGTCCGGCAGGGTTTGAGACCGTGAGTGTTGAAGAAGCAAGGGAAATGATCGAAAGAGACGAGGTCTTCATACTTGATGTCCGCACCCCTGCAGAGTTTCACTCGTCACATATCGAAGGGGCAACCTTGATTCCTGTTACGAATTCCGGCGGATCAAATTTGAGTTCTGATCAGCTGCTGGAAGCCCGAATAAACGAAGTTCCCGGAGATAAAAAAATACTCGTTTACTGCAGGACAGGGCACAGAAGCGCTGCTGCAAGCCAGATAATGGTAGATGCCGGATACTCAGCTGTCTACAATATGCAGGGCGGGATCACCGCCTGGACCGGTGCGGGGTATCCTGTCATAAGTTCCGACGACCCGGAAATTGACAGTTGATATTCGCCGAAACACAGCGAATTGACTATCGGAATATTGAATATATGGGCATGTTTTAAAGCCTGAATACGATTTGCCCTTATTTTGCCTCTCTATGTTCTTTCTCTATTCTTCTCTCTTTTTATCTTTCTTTCTCTTTTTCTGGGCTTACCCTTTATTTCCCGAGTATTGAAGCTAAATTAAGCTCCACGGTTTCCATGGTTTTACTGTATTCTTCTTTCGGGCTGAACTCTATGATCTCGGTGCCTGCTTCCATAATTGCTATGTGCCCCGGAGGGAGGTAGTAAGCGTCCCCGGCACTGATTGTTTCTTCGTGGTCTTTGTATTTTATCAGCATACGGCCTTTTATCACATATCCCCAGTGTGCAGACTGGCACCGATTATCGGGCAGGCCTTCAAGCAGGGGCCCGAGGTCCGTGAACTCATTGTAGGTCTCGTATCCGATATGCATGTCTCCCCATTCCGCTTCCTGTATAACAAGTTCCCTGGACTGCATGGTCTTTGGCAACTCTTTCTTTGATGCTCGCATTATTTCTCCCCCTCACGGTTCTAATCTAAAATTTCTTTCTATTCTAAATCGAAAATATATTCCCATCTTAATATTTCCTGTTCAGGATAAGTACGTTATTGTAAAATCTCCCGAATCCTGTATCCACTATGGAAAAGCTTCATTTCCGCTTCAGGCAAGATACTCCTCTGCTGTCATTACAGTTGCAAACATGCCGTCAAGGGCTGCCATGAATGCCGCATGGACGGTATGGGCAGGCACCGGCTCGTTTCTGAATTTCAGGTCCCGGGTGGCGCAGGCATCGGAAATCACCGTGCAGGCAAAGCCAAGTTCCTTTGCAGCCCGGACGGTCGTATCGATGCACATGTGGCTCATCGCCCCGCAGATGACAGGCTCTGTCACGTCTGCTTCTTTTAATCTGGAGAGAAGTTCTGTCTGGAAAAAGCTGTTTGGGAAATTCTTTTCAATGACCGTTTCCCCCACAAAAGGCCGGACGCTGGAATGGATATCTGCTCCGGGGGTTCCGGGTATGAAGAACGTGGCTCCGGGCCGGGCGGACAGGTGCCTGACAAAGAAAACCGGTCTTCCTGAAGCTCGGAATGCTTTAAGGAGAGTAGCTGCCTTTTCTGCTGCATCTTCCATGCCTGCAAGTTCCATCTTCCCGCCGGGGAAGTAGTCGTTCTGGATGTCAATAAGGAGAAGGGCTTCTTTCATACCCCGGAATATGGCTGCAAGAATAATCTTTCTGGCGGTCGTTTTTCGATAATGAGCAATTTTCTGAATCAAAGTTTCTGTAATGTTAATCTCTACTATTGAAATTATATTATAATATCTGAAGGATAATTCTGGGTGGTGAAAAGCACACCTTCATGAAGGAGGGAAAATGGAACCTGTTGATAGCGGTATTCGGTGAAACTGGCTGAAGTTAATGTACCTCTATACTATTTTTGGAGCCGGGGTGTTTGGATTGGGGGTGATTCTTGCTCCCGAAATTTTAATCTCAATGATGGGATTGCCTTTGCAGGACCCTGTTATTTTTGGAATTGCGGGCAGTGTATACGTTGCCTTCGGCCTCGTCTCCATACCGGGCTTGAGGGCGCCTCTCAAATTTGTCCCTCTCCTGCTTTTGCAGCTGTCTTACAAGGTGGTCTGGTTTCTCGGCGTTGCCCTGCCTCCTGGGTTGAAAGGGCAGTTTCCGGCTCATGGATATATTTTCGTTGCAATATTTCTGAGCTATATCATAGGTGACCTGATAGCCATACCCTTCGGATATGTCTTGAAAAATCCGGAGGGGAATTAAAAAAATTCCAGCTTTTTCTGCTATTTTTCTACGCTCCCTTGAAAAATTAAGGCGCAATCTCTTCAAGAGCCATCCCTGCGATTAAGTATGCAAATTATCGGGATGAAAAAAGGACAGATACCGGATCAGTCGGTTTTCCGTTTATATAAGGGTATTTTTCAGGTCGATTTACGATTTCATCATCTATATACCCTATTCAAAAGTTTGAGGGGATTTTTACTGGCGGCAAACAGACGATACGCAAAAGGATAAGCCAGAGGGCCCAGCATTTCGAACAAAAACCTGTTTCTTTTTGAGTGTTCCATTTTCCTTGTCAGGTTTTCTTTTATCAGATCCTCGTAAACCCCTTCCCCCATTATGCTTCTTGCAGCAAAATTGGCGCTCTGGAAGGCATATCTCATTCCGAATCCCCAGAAGTAGTCCTGAAATCCGCCCGCTTCTCCTATAAGCATCGCGCCGTTTTCATCATAAAGATTCTTTTTTATCTCAAAGTGCCCGTAACCACCAAATTTTTTACCGGAAGATACCTCCCTTTCGTCAACATATCCCGTAAAATATTTTACTGTTTCTCTGAGGAACTCGTCAGCGTGGTGGACGTTTTTGCGGTCAAAAACAGTTGCAATCGTTCCGTGTCCGTTTTTAATCAGGAGGTAAGAGTAAAAGCCTCGGGCTATGTCATCGCCAAAAGCCATGTGATAGCTTTTTTCAATATCAGTATCGAATTTGATCCCCCTTGCGAGGATATTTGCATTTCTTGGACCGGTTGCGTTCACTTGTACAGGTACGTCTTCCCCCGGGACGGAACCCATGTGGATATTTACACCCAGTTCCTCAGCTTGCTTGCGTAAGCTGGTATCCAGGCAGCCTGTGCTGCTCCCCCTTCTTACCAGGTAACAGGCATTTTTTCCTGTGATGGTCTTTGCCTTGCTGGAATAATGAATGGTTAATTCGGATACCGGCTCGTAATCAAAAGAAAGGTCAATCCCGTATGATTCTATCTGTTTCAGGACATCGACTTTTTCAGACCAGTTTTCAAGGCCCTGCCAGTCATTATGAAACCTTCTGCCGGAATCATTCTTTTTTTCAAAAACGTTAACATCGTATCCGTTTTTGCGAAGAATTATCGCACATCCCAGACCGCTTATTCCTCCACCCAGGATATTCACTTCTTTTTCCATGTCAACACCAGCATAAAGTGTAACTCGGTATTATTTATAGTTGCTTTTTGGAGTTTACCGGCGATTCTTATGGCAAAGGCGTAAACTGCGGAAAATATGACCTGCACTGAAAAGCTGTACATGCTCCATATTTCTACCTTATTTTTTCTGTTTTATCCCAGAATTTTTCACCGAAAATACTATATCTTTTGATAAATATTTGCTCATTCGGTAGATGATATTTGCGGGGCAGGTGAGTATAAAAGTGGTTCATGAGCTGATCATAAGCGGTTCATGAGCTGATCATAAGCGGTTCATGAGCTGATCATAAGCGGTTCATGAGCTGATCATAAGCGGTTCATAAGTTGACCATAAGCTGGTCATAAGTGTTTCATATATACCCGTACCTGCCACTCCATTAAAGATTCAAGAAACTTAACTTACAGGAAGTTTTAAAATATCTTGTTCTGATTCTCAGAGGCGCAAAACGAAATGGAATTCTCTGTACTGGCACACGTTGATGTAATTCTTGGCTTTGCCATCCTTATCCTTACCATATTTTATAAATTTGAAGTCCCTCCGGTACTGGGTTTTCTTGTAACCGGAATGCTGATAGGACCTCATGGGCTTGGGATTCTGGACAGCGGGCAGAACATGGAATTGAATGCCGAACTCGGCATCGTTTTCCTCCTTTTTACGATCGGAGTCGACCTGTCCTTAAAAGAGCTCTGGAAGATGAAAAAGGCTGTAATGGTAGGAGGAACTCTCCAGCTCCTTTTCACAACAACACTTGCCCTCATTGTCTGCACATGGCTCGGGTTCGGTCCTGCCACATCTGTTTTTATAGGGTTCCTGATCTCGCTTAGCAGCACCGCGATAGTGCTCAAGGTCCTTCAGGACAGAAACGAAGTCTATACTCCGCATGGAAAAACTTCACTTGCAATTCTGATATTTCAGGACCTTGCTATCGTACCCCTTATTCTGCTCACTCCTGTGCTTGCAGGAAGCTCCGTGAGTTTTGAGGGGGCACTTCCGAATATTTTCTTCAAAGGTTCCCTGATTATTCTGGTTTTCATCCTGAGTGCCAAGTTTCTTGTCCCCTGGATATTTTACCATGTAGGTAAGACGGGCAGCAAACAGCTGTTCTTCGTCAGTGTCGTTTTCATCTGTTTATCAGCAGCCGTCTTTACCTCAAGCATCGGGCTTTCTCTGGCCCTCGGAGCCTTTTTAGCCGGGATCGTGATCTCGGGATCTCAATACAGCCAGCAGGCGATGGGGAATATCCTGCCTTTGAAGGACATGTTCATGAGCTTTTTCTTCGTGTCCGTAGGCATGCTTCTGGATGTCAGTTACCTGTTCGATCACCTTCCGATTCTTATTCTTGCAACGATCACTCTCATCGTCATAAAAATAATAGCCGGAGTGGGGGTAACTTTCCTTCTCGGCTCTCCTCTCCGTACGACTCTACTGACAGGGCTTGCACTGGCTCAGGTAGGAGAATTCTCCTTTGTCCTTTCCAGGCTGGGAATGGAATATTCTCTCCTGACCGAGGAAACCTATCAGGCGTTTCTGGCAGTCTCTATCATTACCATGGGAGTTACGCCCTTTGTGATCAATGCTTCTTACAGGCCTGTCGATTTCATTGTCAAAAAGGCTTCAAGCACGGCGTTTGGCATGAAACTGGTACAGGGAATCTATTCGGAGTCCCTTGATGACGAAGAACAGAACGAGCTCCAGATGAAAGACCACCTTATAATAGCGGGGTTTGGCTTTTCCGGAAAGACAGTCTCGAAGGCTGCAAAAGCAGCAGGCATCCCCTATATTATCCTTGAGACGAACCCTGAAACCGTGCAGCAGGAGAAAGCAAAAGGGGAGAAAATCCAGTACGGAGACGCAAGCTTTGGGGCTGTCCTGGAACATGCGGGAATCAAGAGTGCCAGAGTCCTGGTAACCGGGATCTCCGATGCTTCTGCCACAAGGAAGATCGTCAAGGTTGCAAAGGAGTTAAACCCCAGCATCTGCGTCATTGCAAAGGTCCATGACCTGCAGGAAATGAAGCGGCTCAACGCCCTGGGTGCGGATGAAATAATTCCTGAAGAATACGAAACTTCAGTTGAGATCTTTGTCCGCCTGCTTGAAAAGTATCTGGTCCCGAGGGAAGATATTGAGAAAATGGTTAATGATGTGCGGGCTAACGGTTACCGGAGACTGCGAAAACTGGTCGTTGACACCGGCATTGACAGCGGGTTCAGCATAAAAGACGGGCTACCGGGAATCGATATTCAGGTCCTTAAAGTGGGCAGAGGCTCTGATTTCGACGGAAAAACCCTTGCAGACCTGGATTTCAGGAGGAAACACGGAGTAACCGTACTTTCGGTCCGCAGGCGCTCAAATATGATCTCTACTCCAGCTGGAGACTTCATTCTTCAGGCAAACGATGCCTGTATCCTCCTGGGTAAACCTGGGGACCTGTACAACGTAAGAAAGTTCTTTGAAAGTGTCCGGGGATAACCGGCACTTCTCCTCTTATTTTTGTTCAGTCGAATACCCAGCCAGCTTGCTGTGGGGATGGAAAACTTCCCCGGTAACCGTTACTTATAGCATAAATGATCGAGTAGAAGGTGAAAGCTGCCGGAAGCACTTGTGAGCAAGAACAATAACCAAACAGACAAAAGTGGAGATATTTCAGTCTTATTTCTCTTCCAAACCTGTATTTCTTTTTTTCAGGGCCACCAGACAAGCTGGCGGAGGTGCTTATATCTGTCAGTTTATTCCGATTCCAGAAAGTTCAGTATCTCGTTTGCATATTCCCCAGGAACGTATTGCTCACCTGAATGTCCCACACCTTCAAACCGGACAAGTTGTGCATCAGGAATCTGCTCTGCGATTATGACGGAAACCTCGGCAGGTGTGAGCACGTCCTCATTGCCTACAAGGAGTAGCGTTCCGTTTTGAATTTCAGGCAGGCGTTCGTAAGTGCCGTTCCACTCCAGATTCGCCTCTGCGTACTTTCGAAGTACCGGGTCCGCGTCAGGATTGGAAGCCACCGATTGAAGTCCGTTCTTCAGGATCTCTGTCTGCGGAATATCGAGGCTGTAGGTTGCTGATGAGAGGATTAGACTGTCAACTTTATCAGCGTGGCAAAGTGCCAGTTCCTGAGCAATTACTGCTCCCATGGAGGAGCCAAATATATGTGCATCGGGCAGTTCAAGCGCATCCATCAGGTCTGCAGTGTCGTTGGCAAACAGCGAAATAGAAAACGTTTCGTTATTGTCTGATGAATACCCCATTCCCCGGTTATCAAAGAGGATGACCCTGTAACTACCGGCTAGCTTCCCGATAAAAGTATCATTGCCCATGTCCATAGTTGCGGAAAATGGCAAAATAATCAGAAGAGGTTCACCCGAACCGAATTCCCGATACCCTATCGTAATACCGTTAACAGATTCATATTTTACGGGAGTTTCAATAATTGATGAAAAATTATCCGATGAATTAGAATCGTCGGGTAGTTTACTTTCGTCCTCTGTCTCGATAGGGGTGTCGTGATGGGAACTTCCACTGTCTTTGTCCCTGGATACCTTTATCACGATCTTTTCTTCCTCAGCCCCCAGGCCAGCAGTTTCGTTATCCTGTGAAATTGTGCTCTCATTCCGGGAAAACAGCTCGTTTTGTTCAGCCTCAATGGTTTTATTTTCCTCTGCATTAACGGGTATATCCTCTAACTGCACACAGCCAGAAACCGCAAGCAATAAAAAAGTCACTAAGAGGACACAAAATATTTTTTTAAAACCATTCATGCATAACACCTGGCAAATTAAAATACATCTCAGAAAATACTCTACTGTATGCAGGGAGGTCGAAATGAAGGAATTGTCATTTATTGATGTTGTGATTCACATGAATCGTCCCTAAATGCTCATATCCATTACCTTTCCCGGCTTTTAGCTGTATTTTTGTTGTTGCGTACAACCGCAACTCAAATAATATAATGACTACGAAATAATACTCCTCTACTATATTAAATTTATCTTTAAGTTTGGCAGTCAACAGTAGGAAATAAACAATTCAGTCCCGTTCTGGTGTTTTATCCTGAAATAATTTCGCTTTGTAACTTTTTCCTTTTCCATCCATACAAATATATTCTATCCGTCCAGATTTTTTCCCCATGCACAGGATAATTCTCGCTTCCGCATCCCCAAGGCGAAAAGAACTGCTTAAACAGCTGATCGGAGACAATTTTGTTGTTTACCCGAGTTCTTATGAAGAACCTCCTCAACCGGGGCTGAGCCCTGAAGAGCTGCTTTTGAAGCACTCTGTCGAGAAAGCCAGGGATGTGGCAAAACACTTCGATTCCGGGCTTGTGATCTCTGCAGACACCTCGGTGCTCTATAACGGGGAAGTCCTGGGAAAGCCCGGGTCTCCTGGAAATGCTGAAAAAATGCTGGCAAAGCTGAGTGGGAAAAAGTTCAGGGTCGTAACCGGGATTACGGTTCTGGACCTTGACCGCGGGAAGGAAATAAGCGAATCCGAATCAACAAACGTCTGGCTGGCTGAATTAAGCAAAGAACAGATTTCGGCTTACGTCAGGACGGGTGAGCCCCTGGATAAAGCCGGGGCTTTTGCAGCTCAGGGAAGAGGGGCGGTGCTGGTGGAGAAAGTTGAGGGGGATTTCTTTAATGCTGTCGGGCTTCCTCTTTTTCGGTTGGGGAGAATTCTGGAAAGGCTCGGGGTGTCGGTGTTTGATGAAGGCTTTTCCTGAATCTCTTTTCCTGCCCGGAAGCTTCAGGCTCTTTATCAGGATTGTTTGCAGGAGCTGCAAAAGTAATAAAGCAATTGGAAGTAATAGTAACAGATAGGGCTAATAGCAGATAGGGCTAATTTACCCGAAATTAATTAACCAGAGGTGTTCCGAATGCTGCAAGTCTACAATACCCTGACAAGAGAAAAAGAGAGCTTCAAGCCTATAAAGGCAGGTGAGGTTTCGATTTATGCCTGCGGGCCCACGGTCTACAATATGCCCCACATAGGAAACTATCGGACCTTTCTGATGACGGACAATATCGTGCGGACCCTCGAATACCTCGGGTACAGGGTAAAACTCGTAATGAACATTACGGATATCGATGACAAAACTATCAGGGACTCAAAAGCAGCCGGGATGTCTCTTAAGGACTTTACGGACAAATACACGGCCGAATTCTTCAAAGGCCTTGACATGCTGAACATAAAGCGGGCTTTTGTGTATCCGAGGGCTACGGAAAACGTTGACGGCATGATTGAACTTGCACGGAAACTGATCGAAAAGGGGCTGGCTTACGAAAAAGACGGTTCGGTCTATTACAGGATTTCAGGGTTTCCGGAATACGGTAAGCTTTCCAAACTCAATTTTGATAACATCCTGATCGGCGCGTCTGTAGATGTGGACGAGTATGACAAGGACAACCCGCGGGACTTTGCCCTCCTGAAAGCTTCAACGCCTGAGGAGATCGAAAGGGGGATATATTATGACAGCCCCTGGGGGAAAATCCGTCCGGGCTGGCATATCGAGTGCTCGGTAATGGCAATGAACAGTTTCGGGCCGACCCTGGACATCCATACCGGAGGTGTGGACCTGATCTTCCCGCACCACGAAAACGAGATCGCCCAGTCCGAAGGTGCAACCGGAAAACCCTTTGTATGCACCTGGATTCATGGGGAGCACCTGATAGTTGAAGGGGAGAAGATGAGCAAGTCCAAAGGAAACGTATTCACCCTGCCCGAGATCGTTGAAAAGTACGGGGGCGAGGTTGTCCGTTTCATGTTCCTGTCAGTTCACTACAGGAAAAAACTGGACTATTCCGAAGCCTTCGCAGAAAACGCAAAAAACAATTATCTGCGGCTTAAGGAGACCCTCGATAACCTTGAATTTGCCCTGAAAGGGGCAGATCATGAATCCTACTCCGGAGACCCGGAAACCCTTGAAGCCCTTCCTGAGCTTGAGGCCCAGTTCAGGCAGGCCCTTGAAGACGATTTCAATACCCCAAGAGCCCTGACCGTTTTCAGGGAGCTTTCACGCAGAGCCAACTTATACCTTGAAGCCGGAAAAAACAGGAAGGTCCTGGAAAAAGTTCACGCCCTTTACAGGCAGTTTTCGGATGTACTGGGCCTTTTTGCACAGGCAGGCAAAGAAAAAATCCCGGAAGAAGTTGCCAGACTTGTGGAGGAACGTGAAGCTGCCCGGAAAAATAAAGACTGGGAAACTTCCGATGCCCTCAGGGAGAAAATAAAGGCACTGGGCTATGTCGTACAGGACAAGAAAGAAGGGCCGAATGTAAAGAAAGCCGAAGAAATTTGAAAACCGAAGAGAATTGGAAGCAAGAGAAGGAAGCAAGAGAACTGAAAGCCGAAGAAAGTTAAGGGCATAAGTATTGAAAGGGTGTAAACGGCATAATGAGTAAACCGGGAATTAACATTAATCCGGGTATATCAGGTACCTCTGACTACCCGGCTTTTTGCCTTAATCTTAGCTTTTTCCTTCCCTGCCCGGCTCGGGACAAATTAAATTCGAATTTCTTCTTTTTCCCCTGTTTTTTTGCCGGCAGGGGTCTGCAGCGGGGAGCACTGGAGGGAGGAATATAATTCGTTTAAGCTCTGCAGGATCTTGAACCCCTTTTCCGTAATCATGTAATCCCCTCTTTCGTGCTGCTGCAGGATAAGCCCGTTGTCCATAAGCTTCTGCAGGTGGAAGAGCAGGTTCCCGCCTCTGAGACCTGTGATTTCGGAAAAGGCTGAGAAGCTTTTCGTCTCAAAAGCCACGGCCCTCAGGATTTCCAGGCGCTGGGGGTTGGATACCGGCTCAAGGATCTCTTTCATAAGGGTGCCGGGCTCAAGGGCTGAAATATCAGGCTTCTGTCCCTGGTTGTCGGCATAAATCCTCATCGAGCGCATAAGGTTAACCTGTTTTGTAAAAAGGCCGGCCACCTCGGAAAAGCATTGCTCACACTTGCTGTAAGGGGCTCTGCATCTCATTTCCTGGAGTTTTTCCCTGTTCCCCGAAACGAGGACCTCATCTACTTTTCCCTGTTTTACAAGTCCTGCATTCCTCTGGAGAAGGGCTGAAAAGGCAGACCTGCAGTTTTCTTTTTCAGGGCATTTCTTCACCATATTTTTTTCAAGCCCTGTCTCGATATCTTCATGAAGGTGGCCGAGAATCGCGTTTGAGTATTCCTGCCTTGAACATTCCAGAGCCGTTTCAAAGCGCAGCCTGTTTGAGTATTCCATAACTTTCTTGATATCGTTGTGCATATCGCAAAGCTTCTCTTTGATAGCCTTTATTTCCGCCATTTCCGGGTCTTCCGGGGCTGCAGGGCTTTCAGGGAAGTTTTCTTTTTTTCTGTCACTATCTTTCATATTTTTTACATCTTCCGGCTTTCCTTAATAAGTTTCTGTTACAACCATGAAGGTCATTGGGATATATGAATTCTTTCGGGGCACTGGAGTGCATTTAGTATATTTTGATGCCGATTAAGTATAAATCAATGACTGGCTGATTACTAATGGCATAAATGCCAGGTACTTGAAGGCGGAGGTGAGAAAATATGGTAAAGTGCGGAATTTGCGGAGGGGAAGCCCCGAAACAGCCCTGTATCACTGAAGAAGGGAACTGCGACCTTTGCGGTAAAAAGGTTGCTCTTGCGGAAGAGAAGGAAAAGAAGTAACATTGAAAGATGAATGGTAACACTACCATTTAACTAACGACACACCACCCGAAAAAGAGGTTTGCAGCATTAATTCCCCTTTGAAAAAAGGGGGATTACTGCTCTCTCTTTTTTGAAAACTGAAAATTTATACTGCAAAAAATCCATACTGCAAGGTTTCTCTGTTTTTAGTTGTTTTCTCCTCAATTTTCTATTTTTAATTTTTTCCCCTTCATTTTCTATTTTTAATTTTTTCCCCTTAATTTTCTGTTTTTAGAAGCAAAGCCCAAATTTTTTCCCGCTCTCAGCCAGGGAGATTAGCTGAGGAAGCCAGAAACATCTTAAATAAGTAAACAATTATTTGCCTAATTATAGACTAGTTTATATATTTTATTTCGCTCTTTTCTGGCCGTATTCTCTTTTTCTTTCATACGTCCCTTTTCTTTTCCGGGGGTGGGTGGGAATGCATGAACTTTAAAGACCTGGTTACTAAAGATGCGACACCAATAAAGATGAATATAAAAAGTCCGGCAAGGAAGCCGTAAAGACAGGCCCGGTTTTAGCCGAACTGGGGCACAGGTACGATGAAAATGACGCTCGTATCTCCGAAAGCAGTTGGAGAGAAGTACATAGATTCAATTACCAGTGCAATGCTGCCTGTCAAGGAGCTCTCGATAAAGGTTGGGGACACTGTGGAGGAAATACCTGTTGAACGCAGGCCTTCTCAGGTCCAGCTGGCTTTTAACCTTCTTCTGACTACGGATGGAAGAGCCGTCATTACCAGGTCCGAAAAGGGAACAAATCTGAAAGTAACACTGATGTGGAAGCACGATGGGAAGGACAGCGGAGAAGCTATGGAGTAAAGCGAGGAACAATATATAGAGTAAATATAGAGGAGGATGACGGAAAACGAAGGACATACTCCTCAAAGACCAGCCATATGAGCCAAAAGCCGTTTATGGCTTCTGATAAGCTTCTGTCCAGCGAATATATCTGCTCAAAACTACGGGGCTCTTGAAGGAAAGAATAAGTACAAGCCGTGCAAAGTAATTCATTATATGAAATCCAAGCTTCTTGCCCTTATCCTTGCCTTTTCGCTTATTGCGAATGCTTACTTTGTCTTTTTCCATCAAGCCCCGGTTGAGGGGGAGCAGGTCCAGGAAATGCAGGAACGTATAAATTTCCTTGAAAAGGAAAATGAGAGACTTGAAACACAGGTGACTCAGGATAACCAGTCTCTCCAGTCCTATGCTTCCCAGCTTGACTTATACCGTAAAAGAGTCTTTGAGCTTCAGAACGGTTCTCAAATATGTCCTGTGAGCATAGAAGGATTCGCTACTCTCCAGGGGCCTGCAGTTTTCCAGACAGTCCAGACCGAGCAAAACGGTCCTTTTATCAGGCAGTCGGTTTCTGAAGAAGGTACCCTGATCAATATCTCGGTTGAAATCCAGCCTGGAAAAGGCCGTGTGCTTGTTCAGACAACACCTCTTATGGGTGTGGTCTTTCAGGATGCAGCAAATACTGCAGTCTTTGTGGCTGAGAATGAAACCGGAAAGCAACTCTCAAGCAGTGATATTATCTTCAGCATTACCGCTAAAGATGAAATCCCTGGTGTCGATGGTCCCAGTGCAGGTGCTCTGATGACCCTTCTTGCAATTTCTGCAATTGATAATTCCACCCTTAATAACAGTATAACCCTTACCGGCACTATTGACAACGAAGGCAATATCGGAAAAATAGGCGGAGTCCTCGAAAAAGCCAAAGCAGCAGAAGCCGGGGGAAAGACCCTCTTCCTTCTGCCCGGAGAAAACAGCGAGCTCATCACTTATAAACTTTCAACCAGGAAAATTGGCGGGTTTGAAGTCGTCCAGAGAGTTCCGGAAGCTGTGGACGCCGAGAAATATATCGAGGAAAATGTCGGGATAAATGTCGAGTATGTGGACACGATTGAGGACGTGCTGAAGTATGAAGGGCTTAAAATCGGTGGGATGTAAAATCGATAAGATGTAAACTCATAGGACATAAAATATATAAGACATAAAATCGAGGCCGTTCTACAGTTTTTATTCCCTAAAAGTTTGGAAAGGGGATTTCTCCTCTTCTTTCTTTTTCCTCCCCTTTTCATTTAACGGCTATTATGGGCTATTTTACAAATCAGACCGGAAAATCTTCGATTTTCTCTAAAAAGTAGACTTCCGGTTTGCCAACAACCCCTGCTTTTTGCATTGTCTTTTTCAGGTCTTCGGATTCTATGAATCCGGTTGCATTTTCTTTTTTATCCCACTCAAAAAGAATAAACAGGTCGTTTGTTTCGTCCGAACTGCAGAAGAGCTGCCCACCTTTGCATCCGGCTTTCCCTCTTGTAGTTCCGTGTTCGTCAAAAACAGGTTTCCATCTGGAATAGTCCTCTACTTTGTGCTTTATAACAACATATACCATAGCAGTTCCCCTTTTATATAATATGGGATTTTTTATAAAAAAAGCTTGCTGAACTCTTCCCCTGACAGCAGAATAAATAATGAGCCGGATCCGGCTATATTTTATATTCTTTAAGAGTCATAATTTTTATATCTAAACCTATATCTCCTATTTTTGATTCCAAAGGTGACCAGAGTGTTTGAACAATTAATCCCAAAACAGAGGAAAATGTCCACCCGTGTCGGGGGTTTGCTTACCCTTGTGGGAGAGGCGATGTTTCTGTTTTCAATCCTCAATTTCCTGATGATTTCCCGGCTTCAGTATTACAGTGAAGGGGACTCGTATATCAGGACCGTTTTTCCGCATTATTTGCTCTTTCTTGCGGGGTTGAGTACCATAGGCTTTGTTGCGATGTGGCTGGTGTACGTGTATGTCCTCCCGAGCAAACAGCGTTTTTCCCAGGAACAGGCGGTTAAGGACAACCGGAGCCCCATGTATGACCGGATCCTTGAGGTGCAGGACGAACTTGCCGAGCTGCGGGAGATGATGAAAGAGCTCTCGGAAAAGGTCGAAAAGCTTTCGGAAAAAGAGTCAGGACGTTCTTGAAATCAGGAAGTGAAATTAAATTCTTAAAAAAAGGCAAATCAAGGCTTCTCTTCCAGGCGGTCTCTCAGAATCGTTATTTTATCCAATTCTTAATTTAAGCTTTTTCAGCCCTCTCTATTCGGTCCTCATTGTTTTTATAACATCTCTTTTATTTATATATTATGAGGTGCATATCCTGAGTACCTGAATCCTAAACTGCCTGAGAACTTCTCTTCTGAGATATTTTATCCTCACATTCTATCCGCATTTTAAGAACTACCTCCCTGCTGACCCTGTATGCCCCCTGAAATCGCCCCAATCCTCGAAGAACCTGCTCTCATTGTCAGGAACACGGTAACCGCACTGGTAATTGCCGATATCCACCTGGGGATCGAGTGGGACCTGTACAGGAGCGGGATCAATTTGCCGAGCCGGATCAAAGTCCGGCTGGACCGAGTTCTGGGATATCTGCAAACATGTTCCCCTGACCGGATAGTGCTTCTTGGGGATGTGAAGCATAATGTCCCTCAGATCTCCTGGCAGGAGAAGGACGAAATCCCTCACTTTCTTGAAACCCTTGCAGAACATGCGCATGTGGATATTTTTCCGGGAAACCATGATGGGGGAATCGAATCTCTTTTCAGCGGACAGAAGGATATAAGGGTTCATTCGGTACGCGGCGCGGTTATTGACGGAGTCGGGTACTTCCATGGGCATACCTGGCCTGCTCCCGAATTGCTTGCCGCATCCCACGTAATTACTGCCCATAACCATCCCACAGTCCGTTTTACCGATACCTTCGGATATTCCATAGTTGAACCTGCCTGGATCAGGACCCGATTCAACGTTGAAACCATGAAAGCTCGTTTCGGAAACCTTGATTTAGAAAACGGGAGAGACTGGGCAGACCCTGAGGTCTTTATCATACCTGCTTTTAACGAGCTCTGCGGCGGCGTTCCTTTTAATGAATCGACACAGGAAGATCTTCTTGGTCCGGTTTTTTCTTCAGGGGGGATCGAACTTGAAAATGCCGAAGTGTATCTCCTGGACGGGACAAGGCTCGGGCTGCTTAAAAATATCCGGAAACTGGAGCATACAAGGGTCAAAACCAAAACTGGGGGAAGAAGACGGAACTCCAGTAGTTCTTCGTGAGCTTACCGGACAGGGAACCCGAGGGGGCATCTTCCAGAGGATTCATAAACCCTTTAGCAGTAACATTTTTCAGTAATACCCAAATATCTTTATGAAATTAAAGATATATTACCGATTCAAATTATTACTGACCGAAATTCTCGAGTGATTTTAAGAGAAGATCCGAAGCCCGGAGACTAATAAAAGAGTTTCAGTAAAACGAGTCTCCGTAATATCCTGCATTATTATTCTATCACTCTTATACTCTTTGAATTATCAGACCTGCTCACAGATGATTAAATTGAAAGTTTAAAATTATTTTTGTGACCGGAGAGGAGTGGAATGGGAGGAAACTTGAGACCGTCTGGGATTGATGTTCTCGGAAATGTGCCCTGGGGGACACACTTCTGCCAGTTCTACCAGACAAAAGAAGATTTGACGGACATACTTATCCCATATTTTAAATCAGGGCTTGAAAATAACGAATTTTGCTTCTGGGTCACGTCACAACCTCTGGATGTGGAGGAGGCAAAAGAAGCTCTGGGAACGGCCATTCCTGATATTGATGTTTACCTGGAGAAAGGGCAAATCGAAATTATTCCTTACACTCAGGGATATGTAAATGAGGGAGTTTTCGATTCCGGGCAGGTTATAAACGGGTGGGTAAAAAAGTTAGATCAGGTCCTATCAAGGGGTTACGACGGGCTCAGGGTGGCAGGGGCTACTTCCTGGATGAAAAAAGAGGAATGGGACGATTTTGTAGCTTATGAGAAAAAAGCTGATTCCAGTATCGGGAAAAGACCTATGATCTCTCTGTGCCCTTATTTCCTCGAGATGTGCAATGCAGCCGATATTATTGACATAGCTTTCAACCATCAATTTGCCTTGATCAAAAGGGGAGGAAAATGGGAACGGATGGATAATCCCGGGTGGGTAAATCTCTCCGGGAAAATACAGGCAGAAGAGGCTATACTCTCAAGTGAGCCGCGCCCCGGGCTGAAGCGGGAGAACATTTTTTCGCCGTCCCAGGAGATGGCTAACCTTGAGCTTGCTGAGATCATTGATACCCGGGCGGTTCAGTCCCTGATGAATGATTTCTATGAGTTTGCACACGTTACCATAGGAATTGTCGATCTCAAAGGCAATGTTCTTGTATGGGTTGGATGGTCGGATCTCTGCACCAGATTCCATAGAGTTCACCCCGAAGCCCGCAAGCACTGCATAGAGAGTGACACAAAACTGTCCGCAGGCGTTGCCCCTGGAGAGTTTAAGTTATACAAGTGTAAGAATAATATGTGGGACGTAGCGACGCCCATCGTGGTTGGAGGGCAGCATGTAGGCAATATCTTCTCCGGACAGTTCTTTTTTGAGGATGAGCCTCTGGACTATGATTTTTTCCGGGCTCAGGCCAAGAAATACGGTTTCAATGAGGAAGAATATATAGCAGCGCTTGAAAAAGTTCCGCGTTTGAGCAGGGAGTATGTGGACACGGTCATGTCCTTTTTCATGAAATTTGCCCACATGATCTCACAGCTAAGCTATATCAATGTCAAGCTTGCCCAGTCGCTGACGGAACGTGAGGCGCTGGTGGACGCGCTGAGGAAGAGCGAGAAATGTGAGCGAGCTCGCTCGGATGAAATGGCAGTATTACTGGATGCCGTGCCCACAGCCGTGTGGATCGCGCATGATTCCCGGGCACTTCAGATAACCGGTAACCGGCTTTCTTATGAATGGCTCCACTCTTCTCCTGGGTCAAACGTGTCCAAATCCGCTCCTGAAGGAGAGAGACCCGAGACCTTCAGGGTATTTAAGGACGGAATAGAACTCTCGCCTGCAGAGATGCCGCTGCACGTTTCAGCTGCCGGTACAGAGTTACTTGATTACGAGTTCGACTTTGTCTATCCCGACGGTGTGGTGCGGCATGTACTGGGTAACGCCAGGCCGCTGTATGATGAAATTGGCAGTCCGCGAGGTTGCGTTTCTGCATTCATAGATATCACCGCGCGTAAACAGGCCGAGGAGATGCTGGTTTTCGAGCGATCGCAGCTCCTGTCCATTTTCGATGGCATCGACGATGTGGTGTACGTGACTGACCCGCATACCTACGAGGTGCTGTACGCGAATAAGGCGATGAAGGAGATGTTCGGCGGTGAACTTGTGGGGGGGACTTGCTACTGGGAGTTCCAGCGGAGGGACTCTCCCTGCGATTTCTGCACCAATCCGATTATTTTAAAAGAGAGGGGCAAGCCCTACCATTGGGAGTATTACAACCCTATGGTGGACAGGTATTTCATGGTCATGGACCGGATCATCAAGTGGCCGGACGGCCGGGATGTACGGTTCGAGGTTGCCAAAGATATTACCGAGCGCAAACGGGCCGAGGAGGGCCTTCAAAAAGCATACGACAATCTGGAAGAAAAAGTTAAAGAACGCACAGTTGAACTTGAAGAAGCTTATAAGGCACTGGTGGAAAATGAGAGGAGGCTCTCCGAAGCTCAAAAAATGGCTCATATTGGAATATGGGATTGGGATCTTGTAACTGATGAAATGTACTGGTCTGATGAAGCTTTTCGTATTGCTGGGGGTAGTCCCCGAAAATATGGCTTATCATATAATGAGATTTTAAATCTCATACATCCCGACGATCGAGAATATGTGGATAATACCGTTAAAAGAGCTTTAAAAGGAAAGCCCTTTGGCATTGATCTCAGGATTGTCCTGGCTGATGGAGAAGATTGCGTAGTCCATGTGCAGGGAGAAGTTGTTTTTGATAAGAAAAATAACCCTATTCGAATGAGAGGGACGGTTCAGGATATTACTGAAAGCAAAAGGACAGAAGAGAAAATTAAGATCCTGGCAGATGCCGTTGAATCCTCGGATGATGCTATTATAACCGAGTCCCTCGATGGGGTTATTACCAGCTGGAATAAGGGGGCAGAGCAGATTTATGGTTACCTGGCCGAAGAAATTCTCGGAAAAAATGCGTCAATACTTGAGCCGGCTCATCTTAATGGGGATATGAAACAGCTAACTGAAAAGATTAAACGGAAAGAAAAGATCCAGCGCCATAGAACTCTAGGGTTAAAAAAGGACGGTACCATAATAAATGTTTCAATTACACTCTCTCCGATTTTTGATGCATCCGGAGAGCCTGTAGCCGTTTCAGCCATTGCCAGAGATGTCAGCGAGCGCATCAGGGCAGAAGAAGCCCTGGCAAAAATTGAGGAGGCCAGAAAAAAAGAGATTCATCACAGGATCAAGAACAACCTGCAGGTAATCTCTTCCCTGCTGGACCTCCAGGCTGAAAAGTTTCGGGATAAAGAGGTGCTTGAAGCTTTCAGGGAAAGCCAGAGCCGGGTACTCTCGATGTCCCTTATCCATGAGGAACTCTATAAAGGGGGAGGTACCGACACCCTGGACTTTTCGGCATACCTCCGAAAGCTAGCTGAAAATCTTCTCCATACCTACAGCCTTTGTAGTAAAAATGTTCGCCTGTACATGGACCTGGAAGAAAATGCCTTCTTTAATATGGACACCGCTGTCCCGTTAGGAATAATTGTTAACGAACTCGTGTCGAATTCTCTCAAACATGCCTTTACTGAAAAAGAAGGAGATATTCGAATCCGGCTTTTCAGGGAAGAACCGAATCGTGATATAAGCAAATCCCTTTTCAGCCTGACAATTTCAGATAACGGAAAAGGAATTCCTGAAAACGTAGAATTGGAAAGCGTTGAATCCCTGGGCCTGCAGTTAGTAAACATTCTTGTTGACCAGCTGGATGGTAATATTGAGCTTAAACATAATCCAGGGACGGAATTCAGAATTGAATTCAAGGTGACGGAAAGATAAATTCTATGAAAAAATCCTGTGAGAAAAATTCTATGAAAAAATCCTGCGAAAAAAACCTTATGAAACACCTTACGAAAAGCCCCTGTTGAAAAAATCCTGTGAATTGATATGCAGAACGTGTTTCTGCAACAAAATCTGTGGGAACGATTTTTCTCAGGGAACAATGCCATTTTCATTGATATGTCCGCTCTTTTTCTCAACGTTTATATAAAATGCATGGCTGTATGGAAAAAAATAAATGTCAGGAATTCGGCTAATAGACAGTCATTATTCCTGATAATTCAGATTTCAACATTCAGCCGTGGAAGGGAATGAAGAATTCAAATGACCCTGGTAAACTCTTTCAAACTCTCTTCTGCTGTGGGTCTGGCTGATTTATTGATCATTGATTTATTTATGGCTAAATTACTGATCGACTTACTGATTGGTTGCAGATCGATTTGCTGATTGGTTACTGATCGATTTAATGATCGGCTGCTGGTCGATTTAATGATCGGCTGCTGATCAATTTGCTGATCGGTTGCTTATCGATTTAATGATTGGTACTGGTCAATTTACCGGTTTATTTATGCGTATCACCTGAAAAGGATGTACTGATTCGATGACTATGGAAATTAACAACACGGACCCGTCTGAAAATATGCCTCTGCCTGATGATGCCGATTTATCGGGCTCCAGGGCTTTTGACGACTCAAAACTTGCAAAATTAAACGGTATCATAAGCCAGGGACTCAATCCCTATCCGTATAAGTTCGATAAGAACGGGGATATCTGCGAGATCCTGGTAAAGTTCGAGGACTTTGAAAAGAACGAGGGCTTATCTGTCCGGACCGCAGGCAGGCTCTATAATATCAGAAAGCACGGAAAAATGATATTTGCCGACCTCGGGGACCAGACAGGCAGGATTCAGGTCCTTATCAGGAAAGGAAACCTTCCTGACGAAGAATTCGAGACTTTTAAAAACCTTGTGGACTCCGGAGATATCATAGGGGTTCAGGGTGAAATTTTCAGGACAAAGAGAGGAGAAGATTCTATCAGTGTGTCCGAATTTGTCCTGCTTTCCAAGTCCCTGTGTGCCCTCCCCGAAAAATTCCACGGCTTAAAAGACGTCGAGACCAGGTACAGGAAGAGGTATCTTGACCTCATAGTCAACGCCGAAAAGAGAGATATCTTCATCATGAGGAGCAAGCTCATTTCGGAAATCCGCAGGTTCCTTGCTGACAGGGAATTTCTGGAGTTTGAAACCCCTATCCTCCAGACCGTGTACGGAGGAGCAAATGCAAGGCCTTTCACGACTTTCCACAACTGCCTCGGGCAGAACCTCTTCCTGAGGATAGCCCCTGAACTTTACCTCAAGAGGCTTGTTGTCGGCGGCTACGAAAAGGTCTTTGAAATTTCCAAAAACTTCAGGAACGAAGACATCGACACGACCCACAACCCCGAGTTCACAATGATCGAGGTCTACGAGGCTTACAGGGATTATAACGACATGATGGACTTAACCGAAGCCCTGATCTCGGAACTCGTATTCAAACTGACAGGCAACTATGAAGTCAAAATGGGTGAAAACACTATCAATCTCCGTTCCCCCTGGAAGAGAATTTCCATGGAGGATGCTTTAAAAGAGTATGCCGGGCTTGACGTCTTTGCCCACTCGCTTGAAGAACTGAAGCAAATCGCAATCCAGAACAGGATCGAGGATTACGAAAAGGCAAAGAGTCACGGAGAGTTCCTTGCCCTGCTTTTTGAAGGGCTTGTAGAAGACAAGCTGGTAAACCCGACTTTCATCTACGACTTCCCGGTTGAAAACTCTCCCCTCGCTAAAAACCACAGGGAAAAAGAAGGTTTTGTCGAGCGTTTCGAACTCTTCCTCAACGGCTGGGAACTGGCAAACGGCTATTCCGAATTAAACGACCCCCTTGAGCAGGAAAAGAGGTTCGAAGACCAGGACAAGAAAAGAAAGCTGGGAGACCTTGAAGCCCAGACCGTTGATTACGACTTCATAAACGCCCTCGGATACGGCTTGCCCCCAACCGGCGGAATGGGGCTCGGAATCGACCGCCTTACCATGATCCTTGCGGGACTCGAGTCCATCAAGGAAGTAATCCTTTTCCCGCAGATGAAAAGGGAAGATTGAACCAGCAGGATGGCTGAAACCCCGCGTAAGTTTAGCGGGTCTGGACGGGGAATCTAATTTCCCCTGCTTTTTTCCAGATTTTATTTTTATTTTTTTGTTTTTTCCGTATTTTTCATTTTTATTCTTTCAATTTTGAGCGTTTTTCTTCTATTTTTGCAATTTCGGTATTTTTGGCGCTCATCCACATCCTCTGTCTGTAGCCCCTGAAGACAAGCATTTATACTGGTACTGACGAACACAACAACCAGAATATTCTAACCAAAAATCAATTTCAGGAAAAATGACTTTCAATAACGACTTCAACTCTTTTCACCCTAAAATCCAGGAAGCCCTCAGGACCCTTGGCTTTACCCGCCCCACTGAGCCGCAGGAAAGGGCATTTCCCCACATCCTGGACGGAAAACACACCCTTCTGATCGCTCCCACGGGCTCGGGGAAGACCGAGTCGGCTGTCCTGCCGGTCTTTAATGCTATCCTCAAGAAAAAGCCGGAGAAGCGGAGCGGGATTTCTGCCCTTTACATTACTCCCCTGCGGGCTCTCAACAGGGACATGCTCTCCAGAATTGAGGTTATGGGGAAGCTGCTGGACATAAAAGTGCAGGTCCGGCACGGGGATACTCCCCAGAGCGAAAGGCAGCGCCAGTCCCGAAATCCTCCGGATTTGCTGATCACGACGCCTGAGACCCTGCAGGCGATGTTTTCCGGCTCCCGCCTGCGGAAGAACCTTGAAACCGTAACCCATGTGGTCGTGGACGAAATCCATGAGCTTGCAGGCTCGAAACGCGGAGCTCAGCTGGCTGTGGGGCTTGAGCGGCTTGTGGAAATCTCAGGGGAGTTCCAGAGGATAGGGCTTTCGGCAACAGTAGGGAACCCCTGGGAGATTGCAAAGTTCCTGGCAGGGGCAAACCGGGATTTTACGGTTATTGAAGTGGCTCTTCTGAAGCTGCTGGAGTTCGATGTGATCAGCCCTCATCTTTCCGGGGGAGGTATGGTCGGAGCCGCAGCCGAAGATGTTTCCGGAGATACGGTCGGGGAGAAAGAAGTCCTGGAGATCGCAAGGACCGTAGGCTGTGAGCCTGAGTTCGCTTCCCACCTTTTCCTGATCCGGAAAATCGTTGAAGCAAGCCAGTCCACCCTTATTTTTGTGAACACCCGGCAGAGTGCGGAAGCCCTTGCTGCAGGCTTTCGGAAACTGGGGGCATCCATTGGAGTACATCATGGTTCCCTTTCCTTTGAAGCCCGGGTTGAAGCCGAAGAGGCGTTCAAAGCAGGAGCCCTCAGGGGTCTTATCTGCACATCTTCAATGGAACTCGGAATCGACATCGGAAATGTTGACCGGGTGGTACAGTACGGTTCTCCGCGCCAGGTTTCAAGGCTGCTCCAGAGGGTCGGGAGGGCAGGGCACAGGCTGCATGAGGTTTCCAGGGGGACGATCCTTTCCATGGAAGCCGACGACACTGCCGAGAGCATGGCAATTACGAAGGCTGCACTCGAAGGCAGGGTTGAAGACATTTCCCCGCATGTGAACTCCCTGGACGTTGTTGCAAACCAGATTGCAGGCATGGTTATGGACTTCGGGGAAGTCGGGATCGAGAAGATTTTCAGGATTCTCAGGCGGGCATACCCTTTCAGGGACCTGCGGCCCGAAGAGCTCCAGCGGGTGGTTGACCAGATAGGGGACTACAAACTTGTCTGGCACGAGAAAGGTTCTTCGGTTGTGAAAAAACGCAGGAAGAGCTGGGAGTACTATTACGATAACCTCTCCATGATCCCGGACGAAAAGAAGTACGAGATCTATGACATCGTGAGCGGCAGGTCCATCGGCGTACTGGACGAAGCCTTCGTGGTGAACTTTGCCGAACCCGGAGCCGTTTTTATCACGAAAGGGGATATGTGGCGGGTCATTGAAATGCCGGATAGGGAACGGGAGCCTTCCCGGGATCGGATCAAGGTCGAGCCGGTCGAAGGCATGGGGGAAGTCCCGAGCTGGACCGGAGAAGAAATCCCCGTGCCCTTTGAGGTAGCCCAGGCCGTGGGAAAGCTCAGGGCCGAGATTGCATCCCTCCTCCGGGAAGGGCTCGAGGACGAGGCGGTTGCCGAAAAACTGCGGCTGAAGTATCCGGTTTCCAGGTCAGCCGTGCTCGAAGTTATCCGCCTGTTGCGGGACCACGTTGAAGGAAATTTCCCGCTCCCGGACGCCGATACGATAGTGATCGAAGACGAAGGAGATGCTGTGACCCTGAACGCCTGTTTCGGACACAACACCAACGGGACGCTGGCAAGGGTCCTGACCTCGCTTCTGTCGGCACGTTTCGGGAGCAGTGTCGCTCAGGAGGTGGACCCGTACAGGATCAGGCTAACTCTCCCCCGCAGGGTCGGTCCTGTCCAGATCCGGGACATGCTTACATCCCTCCGCCCGGAACACGTTGAGCCGATCATTGAAATGACCCTGAAGAACACGACCCTGATGAAATGGAAAATGGTCCACGTAGCCCGCAAGTTCGGAGCCCTCTCCCGGGACGTCGACTACGACAGGATCAGTATGAAAAAGCTCCTTGAAATCTACGAGGGCTCTTCCATGTACGACGAGGTGGTCCGTGAGATCTTCCACGATATGCTCGACGTCCCCAGGGCAAAAGAAGTCCTGACAAAACTTGCAGCCGGCGGAATTGCAGTCGAGGTCTCGGGTCCGACGCCGATCGGTTCAGCCGGCTTTGCCATGAAAAAAGACCTCGTAGCCCCGGAAAAAGCCGACCGTTCAATCGTGCTTGCCTTAAAGGAACGCATTATGAACGACAACATCATCCTTTTCTGCACGACCTGCAAGAAATGGACCTCCCGCCGCCAGGTCAAAAACGTGCCCGAAGAAATCATCTGCCCGGTCTGCGACTCAAGAATGGTTGCAGCCCTCAAGCCCTGGGAAGATGAGGAAATCAAACTGGTCCGAAAACAGGGAAAGGGCGTCCCGATCTCAGCCGAGGAGAAAAAACGCATCCAGAGAGTCTACCGGAACGCCAGCATAGTGAACTCGCAGGGGAAAAAAGCCGTAATTGCACTTGCGAGCCGGGGGGTCGGGCCTGAGACGGCGTCGAGGGTGATTGAAAAGATGAGGGTGGACGAAGAGGCGTTTTACAGGGATATCCTGATTGCGGAGAGGAATTACGTGAAGACGAAGAAGTTCTGGGAATGAAAGTTTTAAACGAAATAACCCGAGTTCTTTTCTATTTTTATGTATTTTTATATCAATTTATTTATCTCTCTTGAGTTGCCTATTGTTGATTAGCGATATCAATCGCTTTTCAAGTGCTTTTTGAAGGTTATTCCTTCCTTCATTGTTGTTTAAATATGTTAAAGCACGATGATGTTGTAAATCAAATGGAATATCATTAAAATTTTGAACAATCGGAATCACTGTCTTTCCGAGTGTATGTGCTATTCCAATTTCATAAAATACATTCGGGTTCTTTCCTGATAGATCAGCAATGACAATTGAAGATGTATATATCAATTCAAAAATATCTTGAATTATTGTACTATTTTTCCAGATATCATCGACCCTTTGACAATTTACTCCAACACTCCTACATGATTCCTTTATTGCATCATATACTCCGTTGAAGTCACTTGAAAACGGCATCATTACTGCCACTAAATTTAAGTCTACAGTTTCCTCGGGTATTTTAAAAACTTCTGGACAAAAAATAATAGTTCTTTGAGTTTTTCTTTCATCTATCGCTGTCGATATAAAGTCTCCTTGTTTTCCTGTTAACTTTGGTATTCCCGTTGACGTATCAATTTTCACTAAGAGACTCTCACTTTTTAATAATTCATTCATCATTTCAACAGCTTTCTTTCGGTCTACAGATGGATTGTCAGTAATGAAAATCGATGGGTGCAGAAGCTGTTCTATAACTTTTATTATTTCTGGAGATAGGAAACATTCTTCGTTTTTGTTCTCTTTACTATTAAGTTCGTCCAATACATTTTGTACCCAAAGTCTTCTAGTAGATCCATCGTGGATATAGTCTAGATCAATATTTCTAAAGAATTCTGTTAAATAGGACGAACTACGGTAGGGAAAAATATCTTTATATTTTCCATCACCACAAACCATCAAAGCAAGTTGCGAAACTACGCTTGGATTCAGTTTCATATATTTTACAACTGTTAAATACACATAAAACTTATTCTTTTTGTCAAATTCTTTCTATAATCAAAATCCATGCCATGTCGAACTATACAATATTAGCTAAAATTCCCAACTCTTTGTTTAGAAGAATCCTTAAATCTTCACAATATTCTTTAAAAACCACTAAACTAAAAAAATCGGCGCAATCACAGAATTTCCAATCGAAGGATTTGAGGGGGGCTGGGGCGGAAATATAATAAAAAAGTTATCTCAAAAAAGATAAATAAAGCACTCTTCGATGGGATTTAAAAAATAGAGATGGTAGGAGATTTTGTTTTTTGCTTATAATACGCCTTCTAACTGGTCTTTAAAAACTCCCTTAAGTTTTTCTTTGTATTTCTCATTTTTTGGTTTTTTAATACCTTGACCTTTTTTCATAACTATATCTGGGTCCATATACCTGTTAATTTCTCTAGCTATATCTATAACAGGATGACCATACCTTCTACCTTGTTTCTTTTCTTTTTCAGCTTTTATAATTTTGCAAAATATCCCAAAAGTAGTGTCAATTATAACTCTGTTTACAACATAAGAAGAATCGATTCTCGTCATGATGTCTTTTTTAAGATCTTCTAAGGCTGAATCAAAAATCTCTTCATCTACATAATAATTGCTTACAAGATGTACTGTGATTTTTGTTCCTTCTGGAATATGCAAGTCTTTACGTATTTTATCCAAAAATCCTGTGTTCAAATTTTCTAAAAAGGAAAGGTAATCTAAATCTCCTTTATTGTTTTTATCAAAATCAATGAAAGACATTTTTCCTTCATTTCTCACCTCTGGAATATAAGCACGGATTAGATTTTTTTTACCTCTAACTTTTGATTCGCAAATAACTAATTCGTTTTCTTCTGGATTGTATGCCAGAACATCAATATCTGTCCACCCATTATTTTCTGTTTGAATTGCATATCTTAACTTTGTCCAATAACCTTCAAGTTGCCAATATGCGTCTATTACTGTTTCAACTGTCATTGCTTCCGACATGCTAACACATCTAATTTTTTGCATAACTTATGCGCGCATACAATTTATATTTGTCTACAGTATGTGTTATTTTACTCAGTTTTGAGCCATCTGTAACTATACATAATTTCGTGAGAATCCTTAGTGTATTCGGAAAGAAAAAACTCTTTACTGAGATGCATCTTTTAAGAAAGAAATTCTCTTCAAAACAGCGGCGCAATCGCAGAATTTCAATCGAAGGATTTGAGGGGGGCTGGGGCGGAGAGACAATAAAAAAAGTTATATAGATTCGGATTCTACCGGTTTCCAACTAACTTTTATCCCCAGTTCTGCCGATAACAACTTTAAATATTCACAGACTAAATGTCATTCCGGTAAAGATGGAAGGCAAGAGCTTAAATTTACAGAAAATCCCAAGGAGTGGTATTGTATACAGTTTCCTCTTCGGTTATGTTTAAGTTTCCACAGTAATTGCATTTATAATATTTAGTCGTGGTTTCAACCATAGTTGTTCCAAATGGATCTTCTTTTACATCAGGGTTCTTATACTCAAAGTTAAACTCTGTTCTTCCGCATTTTTCACATTTTACTTCTCTGGTTCCCTTTTTCATCTCCTTTAGCCCTTTATATGCTTTTATCTTTTCTGGGCTTTTACTGCTGTCAATATGTCCACAATATTTGCATCTCCAGTGTCGAGTTACTGTGACTACATATGAATCTTCTGTACTTATTTCTTTGATGTCAGGTTCTTCTCTTTCTTCGTAAGCATAGTTCTTGTGACATCTTTTACATCTGGTAGCTTTTACATATCCTGCTTTCCAGAGCAAAGAGTTTCCAATTGAGCAAATTTTTATCCCTGCATAAAGTCCAATGAGAAATACCGAAGTATAGATACTTTCTTCAAAGTTGAGTTCTATTAAATAAATCGTAATTCTGAAAATTCCAACTAAAATCGCAATCCCCAAAACTAAGTTCAGACATCCAATTATCTGAACGGCTTTTCCTCCGTATCTTTCAATATAAGGCACCTGGTTGAGTTTTTCTCTATTTCTTTTTTCTCCTTTGTATGTGCATATAATTGCCCTGGCTCCCTGAAAAAACTCTATCGAGTAAGTTTTATTTTTTCCATTGACATTTTTTGTCCTGGATTCTCCTTCAATTTCTGTCAACAAAGTACCTTCTTACTTTTCATTACATTGGATTAATATTTATTAAGTATGGTTGCCAAGTATATTTTTCTTTTTCTATTTGAGAGCAGTAAGCTGGAAAAGGTTCAAATTGGAATCTTCAAAACAGCGTTTCAATCTTCGAACTCCCAATCGAAGGATTTGAGGGGGGGCTGGGGCGGAAATGTAATAAAAAAGCTATATCCTTCCAAACCTCTTCTTTACCAAATCTTTTTTCTTCTTTTGCCTTCATTTCGCTCCAGCATACCTTTAAATGATCACAAACAAAATATCCCTACATGGAGAATGCTGACCGGCACAAAGAGTTGTTCGAAAAAATCTCTGCCTTCCTTGAAAAAGAAGGAGCAACAAAGGTTGCTGTTTTTGGCTCTTATGCAAGAGGAGAGGAAAAGCCGGAAAGTGATATCGATGTTCTTGTGGAGTTTTCCAAAACAAAAGGTCTGCTAACTCTTGTAAGGATTGAGAGGGAACTCTCGGAGTTGCTAGGGTTAAAGGTCGATTTGCTTACCGAAGAATCGATAAGTCCGTATCTTATTGATGGGATCAAAAGGGAAGCAAAAGTGATCTCAATATGAAAAAGAATGATATGGTTTACCTCAGCCATATATTTATCCCGGGATTTTCTGGAGAAGTATCCTCAGGTTCCCTGGAGTGATATTGCAGGCATGAGGGATCGTTTAATCCATCACTATTTCGGGGTTAATCTGAAAGATGTTTGGTATACTGTGAAAGTCGATATTCCTGCTTTGAAAAAGGAGATTCTGGCTATACTTGATGTTCTGCAGACTGAAAAATAATACCGGATTAGACTTTTCTGCTATTTCTTTCTCTATAATGTTTCAGCTCTTTCTTTAAAACAGCGGCGCAGTCTGAGGATTTCCAATCGAAGATTTGAGGGGGGTCGGGGCGGAAATATAATAAAAAAGTATTAACTACAGGCTTATTTCTGATTTCGAAGTCTCTATATACGCGCTTTCTCAAAATGATTTTTCATACTTTATATCGAATATAGAAAATGTAAAGGTAATCTTATAATACATATCCTCTAACTTTATACAGTAATAGATGGACTTTTAGGGGTGTGTATATGAAAAAATACATCTACTTCACGTTGTTTATTTTGCTATTTGCACTGATTGGCTGGGGTTTCGCAGGGTTAAAAAACGATGAGAATGCATCTCAATCGGATTCACCGCTAAATACTCTTCAGTCAACCCAACAGGATATTGCATGGGGAATTAATGTTCAGAAAAATTTGAGGATACTTAAAACAGATTTGGACGGTATATCCAACGCTACAAACAATTCTGATTATACCGCTCTCGCGGTGTATGCGCAGCAAACAGTGAATGATACCCAGAACGCTATTCAGGAAAATGATCAATATACCGTATCTCCAAAACTTCAGGATGCACAGAATGAGTGGAGGGTGGCTCTTCAGGACTATAACTCTGCAGGTCAGTTTTTGTTGCAGGGAGCAAATGAAGCGAAAAACGGTACTGGGGGAGCTGAATATTTTCTAAATGCCAGTATATCCCGCAATTCCGGTACGGATCATCTCAAGAACGCGTCTGAGTTGGCAGGAATAACATAAAATGTATTTTCTGATTATCAAATCCCGGAAATCTGTTTCAGGACGGAATGATTAGACTTTTTCCCCATAAATTAAGTGGGATTGAGGTTTGAAGACTATTCTTTTTCGGAAAGACATTTTTTCCTTCTGAATTTTGGAGATTTCTTTCAGGTCCAGATCCTTCACGTTTTCAAACCCTACCTTCCTGAAGTATTCGATAGTTTTTTTCGGCGGAACTCCATTGGGGTTTGGGAGTTCTTTTTTGATTTCGTCAGGGTATTGTCTTCTTCCGGGATATCTTCTCTCAACAAGCAAAGTTAAGAAATCACTGATAAATCGCCTTGTCTTTCTTTCAATCAAACCGCCATTATAAAGCCCATCTATAACGATAAGCACTCCTCCTTTCCTGAGCACTTTCTTCCAGTTCCTGACCGCAGTCTCAGGGTGCGGAAGAGTCCACAGTAAGTGACGGGTTACAACAACATCAAAAGTTCCTGCTTCAAAAGGAGGGTTTTCGGCATCTCCTGCTTTGAAAGTGCTGTCACACTTTTTCCGGGATGTTTTCTCTCTTGCTTTTGCAAGCATTTTTTCCGAGATATCAAGCCCGGTAACATGGTGACCCATTTCTGCAAATAAGAGTCCGATTTCACCTGTCCCGCAGCCTGCATCGAGCACTTCCAGCCTGCCTGAGGGAAGCAGACTTTGAAATAGGGTTTTCCATGCTTCCCTTTCGATTTCACTCTGGATTCCATGCCCTTCTTTGTTATCGTAGGTCGCGGATGAGATATCCCAGACATGGGCAATATCCAGTTTCATCTGGTTATCCTGAATAGCCGTATCTTGATTCCTCTTTTAGTGTTTTCAACTGGTGTAATAGTCTATTTTGATACAGATTAATTCTTTGAAAACTTCTGGTAAACTATATGGCTATTAGAAATCGCTATGTTCGGAAAAAATTCTCTACTTTTAGGGGTATTTTGGCAGGTTCAGGCTGCTAAACCTCTTTTTTATGTATCCTGGTAAAACCGCACCTGGCACGGAAAATTACATCAGAAAAGAGGCAAAAGTGAGGTTTATATGAAAAATAATCTGTTTTCCGGCCAATCCTTACCAGCCGAGTTTTAAAAAAGGTAAAAAGGAAAAGAAGAAATGTAAAGTTAAGAGTGGGGTTCAGACCACTACAACATTAAGTGTGAAGGTCGGCTCATCACCTGTTACTGACTCCCAGGGTCTTTTATATACTGCGTTTACCTGCTGATCGCCTTCAGCTACGGCTTCAATCCTCCATAAATGGAACCCTCCGGTACCAATGGAGAAGGTATTTTCAGAGGATTCAAATGGGTGGTATTTGTCCGAGAGCTGGTTAAGTCCGTTACTCAGGCTGAGTTCCCAGGAATAGCCCGTGGTCGGATTTTCTTCAAGCTTCAGGAAAAAAGAGTGTCCTTCTTTAATATATATGGTATTTCCGTTGTCACTTTCAGTTATCATCTTATCTTGAATTGCCGTATCAGGTTTAGCACATACAGCTGTCGGAAGCGTTGCCAGAATTAAACATATCATCAAAACTGTTATCCCATGCATAAATTTTGACATCATATCACCCTGCCACTTACAGTAGTTTATTTCCCGAATTATCCTTTACACATCTCTTTTTTCATACCTCTAACATTAAATCGGATTGTCAAGCTCAGATTTGTCCCCCTGGATTTTTTATTCCAATATCATAAGCTGTAATCAATCAAAAGCGTGGAAATCAAATATTAGTACTACTGTTAGAAAGATAAAACAATCAGAACGAAATTTCCTTACCATAAATAATTATAAAAACCCTGGGCGATGTAAGGTAATAATGCCATTTATTAAAAGATGCTCCCTGGACCTACTTCTCAAATTTTCTCAAGACAAACCAGGAGAACTCTTTATACCGGTTGTTTTATAATAAATGGAAAATGATTATCCCTTATAATACATCCGCCGAATGATAAAGGAATATTAAAACACGCTTTTAGGTGATAGCAGAAAACATCAAAGCTCTTGCGTTTGCGGTCGGGGAGTTAATCAAATGAAAAGTAAAATCCTCAGGATCGTACAGTTTATCGTTGGGTTTTTAAGTGGCATAGGTACTGTGCTTATCGCAATGACTTGCCCCCGTTACCACCGTGAAATGTTTGAGACTTATAATCGCGTGTCAACTGGCAGCAAAATCTGTAAAACTGATTACGGAGACATCGAGTTTGCGGTAAAAGGAGAGGGACAGCCGGTTTTATTGCTACATGGTGCAGGCGGTGGTTATGACCAGGGCCTCTGGTTTGGCAGGGTGGGCCCTGGAACCGGTTATAAATTCGTCTCAGTTTCTCGTTTCGGTTTTCTTCGTTCGCCAATTCAGGAGAATGCTTCCATTAAGTTACAGGCAGCCCAATATAAGGCTCTACCTGATTACCTGAACATAATAAAAATGGTTAGTATTTATAAAATCAATATCAGTAGCTCATTTTCCAGGCTCCATATTTTTCCAGGTCGTCTTTAACAAGGCTGAATGCAAAAGCAAGCACAGCGACATCATCCACAAATCCAAGTAAAGGAATAATATCCGGAGAGAAGTCAACCGGACTTATGAGATACAGGAGAGCGAATGTTATCACCAATACCGTTTTCTTTGGAACCGGGTATTTCCCGCTGAAGGAGTCTGCTAACATTGAAAACAATAATTCCAGATAATACCAGATTTTTCTGAGATCTGCCCGGCGGTTATGATCACCTCTCGGATCTTCGGGAAAAACCGTGCTGGTATCAGAAGCTCGATCTGGATTTTCATTAAATTGGTCAAGATTTGATCCGACTTTCTTCCTTCTGATATTATAGATCTTAGCCATTATAATCCTCCAATTTTATATTGGATTGTATCTTGGTCTCTTAAACTAACTGTCAAATTGATTATTATTTCTCATTTTTTCATCAATTAAGGCAATTAATGGTTCTTCCAGGAAAATAAATCAAATTTTGGCTCTTAGAAATCCTGATCTGTTGACTATTATAAAATCTGTTTTAAATTAATTGCCTTTTCCAGTTTCTGTCAAAAAATATACGGGCACTAAAATAATTGGGTACAAATAAAAATGGCGGTAATAGGATATTAAGCTTGTTGAAGTCAGTCTGAAGATTTCTCAACCTCTCAGACTGAACCTTTATTCTGGTTAGAAAAAGGCAAAAGCTTGAACTATACGGTTCTTTTTATAACTTCTCTAATTGAAATTGCTTGATTTCAGTATACGTAACCTCTTAAAGCACTATTGTATATTTGTTCTATAACTGAAAAGACTTTTATCTCCTAAAACCAAAGCTTTGTTTCAAATACTAATGGAATGCAAGATCGGGGGGAAAATATGAGCAACGGCAGAAATACACCAGCTGAAGAGGAAGGCTCAATAACACCTAGAGACAGAGGGGTATATTTTCAAAGGGGTATAGATTTTGAAGTTCCTTATGAACGAGAAAACATTAACAGATGCAGGTGCCCACAATGTCCGGTTCAGGCCGACAGTAAATGTGTAAAGGACAAATTTGAGAGTTCAAAAAAGGAAATGGAGAAACTGCCTGCAGGAGAGGTCCCTAATCCCGAGGATGTTCCGGGAATATACTGCTCGACAGGCGAAGCTACCTGCCATGACCTTAATCCTGAAAGACACTGTATCTGTAACACATGTGATGTCTGGAAAGAATTCGTTCTTGAAGAAGGAAAGCCATCTCAGTACTTCTGTCAGAATGGCAGAGCAACATGATTTTTTATTTAAAGGCGAATTTCCATCAGGAAACCACTGAAATGGAAAAAAATAGTGAGGCTATACAAATCCGAGGACTGCAAAAAAATAATTAAACTTTTTTATGATTCCGTCCACACAGTTAATTTTAAGGATTATAATTCAGCACAGCTCGACGTTTGGGCACCGGAAGAAATCGATGTGGATATGTGGGATAAATCACTTTCTTATAACTATACGATTGTAGTTGAAATTAATGGTCTTATTGCTGGCTTTGGAGATATGGATGACACCGGATATTTTGACCGGCTTTTTGTGCACAAAGATTTCCAGGGACAGGGGGTAGCAACCAGAATCGCAAACAAATTGGAAAAATATGCGCAACAAAACGGTATTACGGTTGTTACCACCGAAGCGCCAATTACAGCAAGACCGTTTTTTGAAAAACGTGGTTATCAGTTAATTAAGCAACAAAGCATTGAGCGCAAAGGTCAGACGTTAACTAATTTTGTGATGAAAAAGTCCCTTTCCAAATGAGTAAAATTCTATTCCTTTAGTTTTGTGCCTCCATAAATTTTCAAAAAATAAAGAACTTTTTAACCTCTGCAGACGGCTAATAAAGCTGCTTCGGTTTAGAGTTTTTATCAGCCCGAATTTACTATTTACTCTTTTACCGGATGAACTCCTGCTTTCACTGAGGGTCTTATGCCACCCTTAATACGATCTTTCCGCGTGTATGGCGGCTTTCACTCATCTCATGAGCTTTTTGGGCTTCGGACAGGGGAAGGACTGTCGTTACCACCGGTTTGACCGGCTGTTCGTCTATTACGGCTGCGATTTGAGCAAGTTCTCCTCCGTCAGCCCGGGTCATAAGAGTTTGTGCACGTACACCATATTTTTCGGGAAGCCCTTCAGGAATGCCTGCTACAGTGCTTACCAGGAACCCGCCGGGCTTCAACACTCCCCAGGACCTCTCGAAGGTATCTCCTCCGACGGTATCCAGTACCACGTCCACCTTGCCGGCTACATCCTCAAACCGCTGTTTTTTATAATCAATAAACTCATCAGCGCCTATGCTTTTCAAAAACTGCTCGTTTTTCTCGGAAGCTGTGCCGATGACGTGAGCTCCTTTCCATTTTGCGAACTGGACCGCAAAGCTTCCAACTCCGCCTGCTGCGCCGTGGATGAGGACTGACTGTCCTTTTTCGAGCCCGGCAATGTCAAAGAGGGACTGCCAGGCAGCCAGCCCTGCGGTCGGAATTGCTGCGCTTTCAATGAACCCGATACTTTTGGGTTTTCTTGCTACCTGCGCAGAATTGACAACTGTGTATTCGGCATAGCCCCCCTGTCCTATCGAGACTTTGGCAAAGACTTCTTCTCCGGGCTGGAAGGAGGCTGCTTCCTGTCCCTGAGCGTCTACAACACCTGCAATGTCCAGTCCCATAGTCATTGGAAAAGGCATTTTCCCCATCAGGCCTCTGCGTATCTTCCAGTCAATCGGGTTGACCCCGGCTGCAATTATTCGAATTCGAATTTCTCCCGGACCTGGCTGGGGTTCTGGAACTTCCTCGTACTTCAGAACCTCCGGTCCGCCAAACTCATGAATCCTTATTGCTTTCATATTTCCACCTCAAAAAAGATCTTTTTAACTGCTACATATTCATTCTCCTGTCATAGGAATCCCATTCATGCATTTACCTGTGAGCATCTGAGTACCTGCGAGTACCTGGGCCAGAGCTAAATGGTTCCAGCATTCCGGTTTTTCCATAACCTGAGAATTATTCCCTCAGCATGATTGCTTTATTCTACTTTTTGATCATTTCTTCAGGCTCATGCTGCATTTAGTATATGCTCTGCATAACGTAATACTTGAATAACGGGCTACTTGAATAGTGGACTTATCCATTTCCGGTATTTCCAGCGGCTTGCGTGGATTCTACCGGGTATCCCGGGTTTAAGAAATAATCAAAATTATCAACCACTCCATCCCTGTATTTCCCGCCGTTATTGAGATTGATTTCCCCTTCTGTCAGGTCCGCTGGCAAATCTCCTGCTGAAGAACCGGAACTTTCCATATACTTTATCCGGGCTGTGTTTGCAGCCGGAAGCACAATAAATAAAATGAATACAAATAGCAGCAAAGCTCTCATATCCTTCAAATTAACTCCCCACCATCTATTTATATTCGGATTATTCTATTTTAAGTTTCCCTGTTTTTCCAAAAGAACGATAAATAATATTATAGTTATACATATGTTTGGTAATACTTGCATATTTAAAATAAGGCAGCAGGAACTATAGTTACTCTCAAAACAACTTCTTCACATTTGAGTTAATTTTATATACTCGCTCTATTTCTTTACATGTTAATAAAATTTAAAATCTTGGGTGTCCAGGCTTAAAACATTGCTCTTATACCAATAAGGGCAGTGAGGCAGTCGTATTAGTAACTCGGATAATTGTTATGTCAGAATATTTTGAGGCAGTAAGAGTTCTTCTTTCAGGTCCGGGTCGCAAAGACCTTTTTAAAACCTGAAGTTGAAAGAAAATCAGCCCCACTCTCCTGACCTGACTGTTCTCCGGTAGTTATGTGGTCACCTGTAGCGTTTTAGGGAAGCTCGCTTCTCAAAATTTCTTTAGATCCAACCATTAATTCAGACAATTGTCATAATAACAGGTTTCGTTACAGAATTCAAGAATTTTGTTGCGGAGTTTACCATGCATCAAACAAAAAGAAAAGGCATAATCATCTTTATAGCAGTTATCGCGTTCAATTTTATGTTTGTGGGAAATGTAGCAGCTGTCTCAATTACGGTAAATAACAGTACCGTTTCAGATGCGGATTTTACATCCATTCAGGCTGCGGTAAATGCTGCAAATCCAGGTGATGAAATAATTGTCAAACCGGGCATTTATGTGGAAAATATTGAGATTCCAAAAGCTCTGGTCATTCTTTCAGAATCAGGCCACCCCTCCGATACAATCATTCAGGCAGCTGATAGTTCCAAAGACGTTTTCGGCATCTGGGCAAATGACGTGAGCATTAAGGGTTTCAGCATAAGAGGAGCGGACTCAGCTTCCGGGATTCACTTTTTTGGAGTTGCGGGCTGCAGCATTGAGAGTAATATACTCTCGAACAATAGCTGTGGGATCGATCTTTATATGTTTAGTTCAGGGAACTCCCTGATTTATAACGATATCTCGGATTGCCTTACAGGCATCAGCCTTGGGGACAGCCTGAACAATACTCTGAGAAATAACTCAATTTCATACTGCAGCAGTGGAATTTCCCTTTTTGATTCTCCTGACAACACCATGGAAAACAACACGGTCTCGGAAAATGATGGGGGTATTTCGCTTACGGGAGAGTCAAACGGCAATATACTGGTCAGCAATACTATAAAATCTAACGAAGAAGTGGGCCTGCATCTCTCCGGAACTTCCGGTAACCTGATTTATAACAACTATTTCAACAATACCGAAAACGTGAAATCCGAACTGGTTGCAGGGGAAAATATCTGGAATACAACAAAATCCGAAGGCATCAATATTGTAGGCGGCTCTTACCTTGGAGGCAACTTCTGGGGAAAACCTGATGGAACTGTCTATCCGAGGGGGGCCAGAGATATTGACCTTGACGGCATCTTCGATTCCACGTATGATATTGAAGGCAGTGGATTCATTGATCATCTCCCGCTCAAAAACTCGGAGTCAGTGGTAATTACCGTAAGCAACAGTCCAGACCTTGCTGCGGATTTCACTTCAATCCAGGCTGCTGTAGACAGTGCATATCCGGGGGATACGGTGCTTGTTTATCCGGGTGTCTATGAAGAAAACATAGAAATATATGTGGAAGACCTTGTTGTAGTTTCGGCATCAGGCAGCCCTTACGATACCAGAGTTCAGGCATCCCTGAGCTCGGAGGATGTTTTTTATGTCGCAGCTGACGGAGTTGGGATTCGCGGGTTCGGTATTGCAGGAAACGTAAGTCCCTTTTATTCCGGAATTCACCTTTATGGGGTTGAAGACTGCCGCATTGAAAACAACGAATTATTTAACTCGCAGGGAACTCTTCAGAACTCTTCGGTGAACTCTGCTCAGGGAAGCAATTCGAACTCAAATACCGGATATGGCATCCGTCTGGATTTCTCAGGCAACAATACTCTTGGAAACAACACGGTATCAGATACCAATGCCTGTATCCTCCTGCGCAGCTCAAACAAAAATGCGCTTTTTAATAACAGGGTTTCGAGCAGCAATTACGGGATCTGGGTGGATTCTTCTCTCAACAATGTACTGGACAATAATACTGCAACAAACAATAAGATCGGCATATATCTGAAAGCTTCCAGCAAGAATACGGTTGCCAGAAGTACGGCGTTAGACAACTCCGGATCCGGCATCAACCTGTGGGATTCCGGTGAAAACGAATTGAGTAACAATACAGCCTCAAACAGCAGTAATGTCTGTATTATTCTGCATAACTCAAGCGGAAACATGCTTGGCAATAATGCGGTATTTAACAGCAGCTATGGGATCTGGCTGGATGCGGCAAGTAACAGTAATATCCTGAGTGAGAACAGGGCCTCATATAATAGAGTGGGTATTTACCTGAAAGCTTCAAACGAAAACGCACTTGATAACAATACAGCCTCAAACAACAGCCAGTACGGAATCGGTCTGTGGAATTCTGCTGTAAACGAACTGAAAAACAACACGGCTTCTTACAGTTATGTCTCCATCCTTCTGCACAATGCCAGCAAAAATGTGCTTGCCAGCAATGCAGCATCTGACAGCAGTTATGGTCTCTGGCTTGACGCTGCCAGCAATGAAAACACCCTGAATGACAGCAGGGTCCCGAACAATATGATTGGCATATACCTGAAAGCCTCCGGCAAAAACACTCTGGAAGGCAATAATGTGAATCTGAATTCGAGGTTCGGGGTCTGCCTGAGCGCTTCTAGCAATAACACGTTTAACAGCAATACCGTGGATTCGAATTCCGAATACGGTATTTGCATGCTGAGCTCAAATTCCAATATTGTCTATAATAATTACCTGAACAATACGAAAAACGTATACGTCGATGGCAAAAGTTCAGGCAATGTCTGGAATATAAGCAAAAGCTCAGGCACAAACATCGTTGGGAACTCTTTCCTTGGAGGGAACTTCTGGGCTTCCCCGAAAGGGAACGGCTTCAGTCAAACACATCAGGATGCCGACGGTGATGGCATTTGTGATACGGTTTATGATCTGGGTAAAGGAAATATTGATTACCTGCCTCTTGCAGGTTCTATTTAACGTTCCTTTTCCTTTCTCTTTTTTACTTTTGAACTCTTTTTTACTTTTGATCCCTTTCAAGGAACTTTTGCAGCCATACAATATCAAAATAGGTCCCAAACTTGGTTCCCACTTCACGGAACTTTCCGCATTCGATAAAACCGTGTTTCAGATGAAAGTTCAGGCTGGCTTCATTTTTTGAGGACACATTTGCAAGGAGGCTTTTCATCTTTTTCTCTCGGGCTTCCGTACAGAGTTTGTCCAGCATCCTGGAACCAAGCCCTTTTCTTGTGTGCCCGGGCAGGATGAAATAAGACACAACGCCTGTGTGCCGGAAATTCGGGAACGGGAAATATGGTCTGAGGGTTCCGATTCCTATTATTTTGCCCTTTCCTTCAATAACGTAAAAAGGAAAATACTCATTTTCGTCATGTTCTTTTTCACTCTGAACAGCTTGAAAAAACTCGGGCCCAACAGAAGTTTCCAGATAGGCTGCAAAACTATTTTCCACATAATAGTTAAAGACCTCAAGCATTCCGGAGATGTCTTCGGCTGTGGCTTCTCTAATTAAATACTTCTCGGAATTTTTGCTTCCTTGCATATATAAGTAGTCTGGAAATTTGTATTTAAATTTTTTTGATTAGTTCGGGTAGTTCCTTGAATAACCGAATTAGAGACAAGCCTTTTAATTTAGAAGCAAGGTCTGGAAAATAGGCTGCTCAGTGAGAGAGGAGTACAGGGTCAGTAAGAAAGGAGCACTGGATCAGTGAAAAAAGGGATACCGGATCAGTGAAAAAGGAATACTGAATCAGTGAAAATGAAGTGCCGAATCAGTGAAAATGGGGTACTGGATTTTTAGGGAGAAGCCCGGAATTTTTCAGGATTCTGTGTCTTAAACTTTGCGGTAACAGGGATTTATTTCTTCACCTCTTTATATTTTATTATATCTGGAGCTGTTTCTGTAAATTTTCCTCTAATACCCAAAGGCCCCAGCATCTCGATTTTTTGTTCCGGCCCATATTAGTTCCGGGTATTTGTCACGATTTATATTTATAATTATTTTTCAGTGCGAATATATTTATATACTTATGCTATTTTACTATTCCCTGCAGGTAATTTCCAGACTCGGGCCTGCATTTCAAGCCGGATTTTGATGATGTTAACGGGGCATCAGAGTCCAGAGGGCTGAAAAAATTATTTCTCAACGACTCAGGGAAGACCCAGCTCTGAGAGTAAAAACAGGAGAAAATAGGAGAAAAGAAATTTTCTCAATATATTTCTACAGAAGTGAAAAATAGATGTTCTTGAACGAAAACAGAATTGTAGAAAAAATCTGTGAACTTCCGACCACCCTTGGAGACATCTCTGAAAGCATCTTCGGAGGCATCAGTACCAGAAATGGTTTGCTGCACAGGCTTGCCGTTCCCGAAGGAAGCGGTTCTGAATCGCTTTATCTTTGTGAGGGTCTCTGTAAACCAGTATTTTTAGAACCTGAACTTATTTATCCCTACGTCTCAGGCATATTTTCCGAAAAATTTGCATTAAACTCCTCACCTTACCGCTTTATGCTGCCTTATGAGTTTTCGGACAAAGGCAGCAGGAAGGAGTGCAGAGCAATCCCTCCAGAAGAGCTGAAAATCAGGTTCCCTATGGCATACGGGAGGATCCTGGAATTCAAAAACCAGTTCGGCCACGACAACTCTCCTCTTGACTCTGCAGACTATTATAGTGTAAGAGGCAGGAAACTTCTGGAGCACCTTGGCACTCCGAAGATTATCGCTACCGAAGGCTACCATTTGCAGGCAGCTTATGACGCGTCCGGAAACCATGTATTTGAGAACGGCTGCGGCATTGTCCTTAAAGAACCGGAAAAATATCCTTATGTGACTGCAGTCCTTAACAGCCAGATTGCCAGGCTGTTTCCTTCGGTCTGTGAGTCTGAGATGCTGTACTCAAGCTCCGTAGCCCCTGCAGCAATGAAACGTTTTCCCATCGTATTTCCGGAAGACAGGTTGACTGAGGACCTGATTACCAGTATTTTCGGCTATCTCATGTTCCTCAACCGGCAGAAGAACGCGAACGGGGCTGCGGGCTGGCTTGACGAGCTTACTGGCTTTTACGAGCAGATTTCCAGCCTTCTGGTTATGGATGCCTACTCTGGAGACGGCATTGACCCAAAGCTTCTGGATGCTCTCGAAGATAATATCCACCCTTATGCAGGAGATATGGAATCTGAAAGCAGTGACAGCCTTCTGAGTGTACTCTATTACATAAAGCAGAGGATTTCCGAAACCTCGAACTTTAAAAAATACGCATTTGGCACCGAATTCCCTGGAATTCTCAGCTTCCTTTAAGCAGGAGAGGCTCCGAACTACCTCTTATTTGAGGTTTTATTCGGAGGTCTTTATTTTTTCCATTTTTCCTTTTGAACTGGCTTTTTCCTCTCACTATAGTATTTCAGGTACTCTATCCTTCATTATTTTACATTTAGATTTTTATGAAAAAGTTTATATATGTCCACCTTTTTTAAACCATGGGGTAAAAGTGCTCTCAGGGCCGAATGGCAGTTTTTCCAGTTGGAATCACTGAGCCCTTGAAAGGTTCAGGTCTTTGCTGTGCACATGGATTAGTTTTCCCTGGCTCCGGATGCTGCGGGAGCAGGAGATTAATCGTGGCAGGTTATTCCCCTCCTTAATGTTCGAAAATTTTAATGAAAAAAGATAGCCCTGAGAGAATTTTTAGCCCTTACAGGGCCGGATTAAAGGGGCTGCTTATTAGAAGTTAATACGTAAGGTCCAGATCCTTTCGGATTTTTTTCTACGGAACTGCATCCGTTTTTCTTTTTGTTCCGACGGGCTCTGAATAATTTGAATCAGCTCTTAATGATTTAATTCGACTCTGAAAGATTAAACTGGTGGGAATGAACCAGTTTACAAAGTAAGGATAAGTCTACTCATAGATAAATTCCAAGCTTATAAAGAAGTGAAACCGATCATGTTCTGGAGCAAAAACAGTATTATAGAAAAAGTAAGTGCGATTTCGAACACCCTGGATGACATTGCAGCAGATATCTTTTGCGGGATCAGTACTGACAGCGAATATCTGCACAAGCTAAGCCTTTCGGAAGAAGGTTCTCCTGAAACCCCTTATAAATGCCTGGGCCTGAACAGGGGAATAAACCTCGAACGAGAACTTGTGTATCCTTTTATAGACAGCGCCCTTTCTAACGAATATGCCGTCCATCCCTCTTCTTATCGTTTTATGCTGCCTTACGAGCTTAAAGCCGAAGGGCTGAAGAAAGGGTGCAGGCTTCTTGAACCTGAGGAATTAGAGGAGAGGTACCCCCTTACATATTCCCGGATTACGAAGTTTAAAAACAATTTTAAGCATGACTCCACAGCTCTTTCTCCTGCAGATTACAGTATCCGGGGATGCAAACTGCTGCAATATGTCGGTACCCCGAAAATTGTCGTTTCGGACCATTACAGCTTTCAGGCTTCTTTTGATCCCGCAGGAAACCATCTCTTTGAAAAAGGCTGTGGAATAGTGCTTCAGGACCCTTCCAGATATTTTTACGTCCTTGCCACCCTTAACAGCTCAATTTCAAGGGTTTTTTCCGAGATCTGCCAGAATGACAGGCTTTACAACGGGAGCCTGGCTCCGGCAGTTTTAAAGCGTTTTCCTCTGGTTTTTCCTGATGAGAAAAACCTTGAATCCCTGATAAGCACCCTTTCCAGTTATCTGACCTATATTCACGGACAGATTTACCGGAATGCTTCTCCTGAGATTTCCGAAAGCGAAGACTACGAACTTCTAAAGTTCTATGAAAGAATCGTAAATCTCCTTGTGCTGGACACTTATTTTACAAAGGATCTTGACCCCAGGTTCCTGGAAATCCTGGAGGAAAATGTCGTGCCTTTCGGAGAGTATCCAGGGTGCGGAAAATCCGGATTCTCCTGTTTTGAGGATTCCGGGTCTTTTATGGATAAGCTGCAGGCTGTAAAGCAGAGTATCCTGGGCACGCCTGATTTCGGAAAGTGCAGGTTCAACAGCGAATTTACCAATATCCTTGCAACTCTTAAAAACAATGGGGTCTGGTAAGAAAATAAATAGCAATTTTTCTGGAGTTTTCCTTAAGGATCTTCTTTTAAGGATCTACTCCATTAAGACTTTTCTTTTAAGGATCTACTCCATTAAGGCTTTTCTTTTAAGGATCTACTCCTCTAAGGATTCCCCTTTTTTTCAGGGTCCGGGCAATGCAAAGTTTATCCCGGACCTCCAAATTTTTCTTAAATAAATGCTGGAGGTTTATTTCCGGGGTTACTGTTGTCGGTTCGGTCCTCTACATATGCTTTATATGTAAAGGAGAGGAGCTTGCAGGTCAAATCGCAGGTTAAAATATTTTGTCTCTCATTTTTTGGCATGAAAGTACTTTCAATTGCTTTCATTATTTGTGCCTGTTATTCAAAGAATTCATGTGCGTTTTCTTTTTTTGGATCTTCATCTGGGACCATACTTTATGCTGAGTAAATTCCCGACAGGCACATAATATAATAAGAAGAAAGGTTATAATGTATATCTAATAAGAAGAAAGGTTATAATGTATATGGGAAACCTAACACAAAACTTAAAGATTTGAGGTCCGGTTAAAAGGAATATTCTCAGGTAATGAAAGTAAGAAAACTCTGGAGAACCCGGGGATTTTCAATGTCCAGTTAACCTGCCAGTAATAAAAGGGCCTGAATACGCCTCTAAACAGTCGGGTGCAGACCTGAAAGTTCTCCTAATTGCATGGATACTTAATCTGAGCAAAAAAATTGTTTTTTTCACAGAGCATACTTTTGGGCTCTTTATTTTTATGTTCAGGAAATATATTTCACGGGAGGTATCCGGAAACTTTTTCTCCCTGCATTTGATCCATAAATTTATATAGATAGTCTTTGTGTACTATTAAAACGTCTGGTGTTTTTTTATTTTTATTTCCTGACTCTCCCGATTCCCTAGCAATAATTGAAAAAAGGAAGGTCGTCTTATCAGCCTGCAAATCCACACCGCTGCGTTGCCCTTTATGGGGGCATTAATCTTTTCAGGGCTTATATCTACCTTGCTTGCAGTCAGAGCATACAAAGCCTTTAATCACCGCAGTTTGCCTTTTTCAAAATATTTTATATTAATTATGCTCTGTATGGCTCTCTGGTCCGTGAATTACGCTTTTGAAATCGGATTCATTGATATTGAATATAAGTATTTATTTGCCCGTCTCCAGTACCTGGGGATTGCCTTTGCTCCTGTAACCTGGTTTTTATTTGCAGCTGAATACTCCGGAGTATGCAGACAATTTGCACGAAAGTATGAGAAACCGCTTTTTATTTTTCCCGTAGTTGCAATTCTATTGATGCTTACAAACAGCATCCATGGGCTGTACTTTGGAGGTTACTATCTTGATGTCTCAGGAGGCTTTCCTCTCCTTGTATTTGAGCATGGGGCCTTTTTCTGGATTTTTTATGTTTACTCCTTTGTTCTGATTTTCGCAGGAATCCTTTTCTTTTTCCGGCAGTTTGTCCGCCTTACCGCCCCTTATGGGACTCAGGCAGCCATTGCCCTTTCGGCAGCCTGTGTTCCGGTGCTTGGAAATATACTGCACATAGCAGATATAGGGCCCTTTGCATTTTTTGATCCGACCCCCTTTTCCTTTGCAATAACCGGCTTGATTCTCTTCTGGGGGACAATCGAGCATGAGTTCCTTAACATTATCCCGGTTGCCAGACAGAGCGTGATAGAGTCCATGAACGATGGATACATTGTTGTGGATCTTTCAAACTCTATAGTGGATATCAATAAAGCAGCCCTTGAACTTGCCGGAAAAGAGAGAAAAGAGGTCATGGGGACAAACGTAAATGGGCTTTTCGGAGAGGGAGTGCAGGTTTTAGGTAACTCCCCCGAGGGAAGTTTAGGCAGGGAAATTTCCCTCCAGATCGGTCTGGAAACAAAGTTCTTCACCGTCAGCGTCAGTCCCCTTCTGACAAGGGATGATGAAGAGGGCAGGCTGGTAATGATCCATGATATCACGGAGATATATCGGTATCAGGAAGCTTTGAAACAGGCAAACAAGAAGATAAACCTCATGAGCAATATTACCAGACACGATATTCTCAATCAGGTGAATGTACTTTCAGGGTATACCGAGCTGATCTCGGAAATGCTTCCTCCCGATGTCAAGGGGGACCTCAGGATCTCAAAATACCTCCGAAATCTTAACAAAGGCATTGAAACAATCCACAGCCAGATCATTTTTACAAAGGATTACCAGGAACTCGGAGTTGTTTCCCCCACCTGGCAGTCTATAAGCAGCCTTGCGAAAGAGGCAGCTTTTGCCTTTTCAGGACAGAGCTTGAAGTTTTCCATAGAGGATAACGGGCTTGAAGTATATGCCGACCCCCTGCTCAAAAAAGCTTTTTACAACCTGTTTGACAATGCAAGAGCCCATGGAGACCACGTCAGCGAGATTGATGTAAGCTCTCGTATCGCCGGGGAAAGTGTTGTGATCGAAGTAAAGGATAACGGCATAGGGGTCTCTCCTGTTATGAAAGAACTTATTTTTGAGAAATCCGTAGGCAGAAATACGGGGCTTGGGCTTTTCCTCGTTCGAGGCATCCTTTCCATTACAGGCATGGAAATTACTGAGACAGGAATCGAAGGGGAAGGCGCAAGATTTGAAATTAAAGTCCCTCCGGGGAACTGGCGCAGAGCCTCACCTCAATAACTGGCCTGAAACGAGAGGTTTTCGGACTGAAAACCAATCTTAAAAAAAGTTTTCGCTACATATAAGAATGTGCAGGACGGAGACTTCAAGAAATTAAGTATAACCCGAATAAGCCATAAATGCAGTTGACAGGACCAGTATCAAAGTTGCAATCACAACCATGATCAGCAGTTTATTTTCCCTTTTGTTAATTTTTTCGGGGCTGTCCCTGCTGTCAAGGAATGCTCCCAGACTCACTCCGGCTCCAATTCCTATTGCAATGCCTATGGCTGTCCCTTCCATAATACTGCCCAGTGCAGGCCCGAGAATAAAAGCTCCATAAAGGCTTCCAATGGCGGCACCTATGGAAAAGGCAATTACTATCCACCGTTTCTCTCGTTTAAGCTCATCCTGTTTTCCCATTTTTTTCTTCTCACCCGCAATTTCTACATACTTCTGTGAAGTTTCTTAATTTATATTTTTTTATATTTGTTTTTTATTATATTATATTAACAAGTTTTTCAAGAATACTTCTTTGAGTTGACAGCCAAATCTCAACATTAGTAATACCTCTTCATTATTTCTGGTGAAAATATGAGTGAATTTACCCTGAAGAAAAGATTTGAAAAGGCGCTGAAAGGCGGGTCCCCGGGTCTGATTCCTGTCTGTTCCGTTACCCAGACAGGCACTGTAGAACTCATGGAAATGACAGGAGCTTACTGGCCCCAGGCTAACTACGATGCCCGAAAAATGGCGGACCTTGCCCTGGCAGGGCATGAACTTGCAGGTTTTGAGAACGTGCGCTGCCCTTTCTGCACCACAGTGCTTGCCGAAACCCTGGGCTGTACGGTAGCTGAGGGCAGTATCGACATACAGCCTTACGTGACGGATTTCCCCTGCAAGAAAAAGAAAGATGTAAAGGATATTATGGTCCCGGACTCGCTCCTTGAAAGCAGGCGGACCTCGGTAGTCCTGGACGCGGTTGGAATCCTGAAAGAACGGGTAGGGGAAGATGTGCCTGTTGTTGCAGGGCTTGTGGGGCCTGCCGGACTTGCCTCCATGCTTGCGGGCATGAAAAATTACCTTATGTGGTTTGTGACAAATCCTGAGGTTGTTGAGGAACTGATGGGAGTCCTGACCGAAGCCTGTATAGAATACGCAAACGGCTTACTGGAACGCGGAGCAGATGCCGTAACCCTGATAGACTCCGAAGCCGGACCTGATATTATTGCCCCTCAGATGTTTGAGACCTCGGTTTTACCCCTCTACCGGAAGTTCTGCCGTGAGGTCCCAGGCTTGAAAATCCTCCATATGTGCGGGGACGCCACAGCCGTCCTCGACCCTCTGGCAGATGCCGGGTTTGAGGGCATAAGCATTGAAGAGAAAGTGGGAGTCAGTTTTGCAAAGGAGATTGTGGGCAGCCGGGTACGCCTGATAGGCAACGTCTCTCCCTCCGATACCCTGCTGACAAAAGGGCCCGAAGAGGTTATAATCGAAGCCAGGGCATGCCTTGAAGACGGGATCGATATCCTTGCCCCGGGCTGCGGGCTTGCTCCCCATACTCCGCTTGAAAACATAAAAGCGCTTTTCAGGGCAAGAGACGAGTTCTGCTCATTGTAAATCTTCCGGAGGGACCCCGGGAGGGACCGGTGGGGGGAGTTCTTTTCGAAAGCCCGGAGGCGTTCCTTCACTTCTTTTTTTCGGAAGTTTTTCCGCGTCCTTAAGACTTATTATCAGTGCCGAACCCATAATTAAGGCGCAGCCTGCAAGCGTTTCTGAAGACAGCGCAATCCCAAGCACTGCTATATCAAAAAAGACTCCGCTTACAGGTTCTATAAGGGATAGGATGCTTCCTGTCTGGGCTCTGAGGTTGGCAAGTCCGAGAACTGTAAAGATCTCCCCGAAGCCTATAGAGACTATCCCGAAAGCGGCAAGCACTTTCATGTTACTGTAAAGGACCGCCGGAGGAACCTCAAATGCAAAGGGGCTCAGCAGTAAAAGGGCTATCCCCATGGGCCAGAAGACGATTGCAAGTTCAGGGTATTCTGTTTTCAAAACTTTTACGTTAAGGATCAGAGCCGCAAAGACCACTCCCGAAAGCAGCCCTGATACCATACCCAGCATATAGGTGCCGGTAAGTTCAATGCCGGAAAGCCCGCCTTCAGGCCTGACTATCAGAAAGACCCCTGTGATTGCGATGAAGAGGGCAGCTATACTTTCCTTTCCTATTTTCTCATTCAGGAGAAAAGGGGAAGCCAGCATTACATAGATCGGGGCTGTATACTGGAGTAGAATTGCAATGGAGACGCAGGTAATCTTCAGGCAGGTAAAATAGAGCAGCATGCAGGTAACCACGAGTGTTCCCTGCAGGAACAGGCTTTTTTTCTTTTTCTTTAACCTGAGGTCCGAAGTTTTCCCTCTTGCAACTATATATATAAAAAGAAACAGAAGTCCGAAGAATAACCTGTAAAAGATTACTGGAGAAATAGCCATATCATGGATATTGGAAATAAAAAGCCCGTTCATGCTGTAGAAGACGCAGCCTGTAATTACTGCAAGATGCGCCTTTTTGCTCTCCAGAAGCATTCTGCATCATATACGTATAGAATTTATATATTTATTGGATCTGCATCGGTTGCACAGAATAAAACTATGGCAAAATAGGGTAAAGGTGGATAATTCAAATGAAATCTCCCGCAGAAAAAGGGCCCAAAGCAGTCAGGGACAGAATCCCGGAAATTATCCGGAACTCAGACAGGGAATGTGCCGTAAAAGAACTTTCAGACCCTGAATTTCTTCTTGAGCTGGAAAGGAAGCTCGGAGAAGAACTGGCTGAGTACCTTGAGAGCAAAGAGCTTGAGGAGCTTGCCGATCTGCTTGAACTGATCTTTCGAATTGCTGAACTCCGGGGCTCTTCAAAAGAGAACCTTGAAGCGCTCAGGCTGCAGAAAAAACTTGAAAAGGGAGGGTTTGAAAAGAACCTGCTCCTGCTCAGCCCGCCAGAAGAAAAATGCTCTCTTCCGGAATCCCCTGCTGATTCGGGAGAACTCCCACAGGTAATCCGGCAGGTAGTTTTCAGACCTGAGAATGCGGCAGTAATCGAGAAACATGGGGTCCGGATGAGGATCTGTACCACTAAAGAAGACAGCCGGAATGCAGCTGTCCTGTACCAGGAAACCGAAACAGGGCATGCAGAGGAGTTTGTCCATGAAAAAAGCGATTTCCTGTATTATATCCTTGAAGGGTCCGGCATCTGGATAGTTGAGGACAGAGAGTTTGAAGTCAGGGCAGGGGACGTGGTTGTAGTGCCTGCCGGGAAAAGGTTCTGGTTCCGGGGCAGCCTGAAGCAGATTTGCATAACCGCTCCAGCCTGGGAAGAAAAGTATGAGCGCCATATAAGGAATATCGAGCTATAACCGATATCCTGAACTATACCCCTTGCTCTACGATAATCCTTGCTCTACGCTGTTTTTCTTCCTCATGTTTTTCTTCCTTGCTTATCCAGGTCCGAAATTTTATTCTTTGTTTATCCGAGTTCGAAACTCGTAACCCCATAAACCTTATCAAGCTCTATATCAGGTTCTTTTCGGCTGTACATGCGGATAGTTTTGAACATCACGTTCATGTGATATTTTTTTGCTATTTCCATTGCTTTTTCGTTAGGTTCGGGGACATCAAGATAAATGGTTTCTTCAGGAACCGATGCTCTGAGAGCCCTGAAGATTTTCTCTGCCGTATCCCGGTCGTCTGCAAAAAGAGGGCCTATCTTATGACCCACCCGGCACTTCCTTATCACCCCGTACCCTTTCAGGGCTCCTTCTTCAAGGGCTGCAAAAGCGTATGAGTCGGGTTGATTTGCCCATTTCTTCAAAAAGCCGGGCCTTGGGGCAGGAAACATCTTCCTGTCGTAAGCAAGCAGTTTTTCAAACGGGACTTCCTGGATCTTCACAAGCCCATCCGGAATTTCTCCTCCGCCTCTCCCTTCAAAACGCAGGTTGCTGTAAGAGGAGCTGAATTTCATTACTTTCTGGTATTTCTTTTCGTTTTCCACAACGCCGTCAAGTCCGAAGTTCCTGTTTCCCAGGTATTCCAGGCATTTTTCGGTCAGTTTCATCCCTATGTCTTTTTTCCGGAATTCGGGTCTGACCACATAAAGCCCTAAAAACCCAAAATAATCATCATAAGCAACAGCAGAGGCACAGCCTGCAGGCTTGCCTTCAAGCTCTGCAATAAAAAAGCCTTCATTATCAGCTTCGTAAAAAAGTTCTCCGTCATGGATGCCGGGGTTCCAGCCTTCGGCAGCTGCCATCTCAACTGCGAATTCGACTTCTTCCCGGCTCATTTTTCGGATTACAAGTCCTTTTATTTGTTCCGAATCTTTATCCATGACAGTTTATATTCTCACTTTCTATTTATTTTTTAAGTATTCCCCTCTGGTCTTTTTTTCCGATTTCAAGCTTGCAGGGGTTAAAGTTTTCTTCTCCTGTTCTTCCCTGTGCTTACTATCAGGTAAGCCGCTATAACCGCAGCTGATACGGGATAGATCCCGAGGGGTGACTCTTTTGCTCCCGCCTCGCCTCCCATTTCTTCACCGGCAGCTGCGCCTGTTTCGGAACCTTCTTCTGTGAACATATAGATGTCCATGGTACCTTTACGCTTGTCCTGCCAGACTATCCGGTTGCCATCGATTGCAGGGTTGCTTTCGTATTCCGAGGAAGCGGAAACTGTTTTTTCCTGCCCTGTGGCTATGTCATATATAAAGATGGTAGTTCCCTTAATCCGCCCGTCAGCCCAGACTATTCTTCCGTCCGAGATCGCAGGGGTTTTCTGGGGGTTCGGGTCAATGCAAATAGGGGTCGTTTTTCCGCTTGAAAGGTCATACATGTAGATATCAAGATTTCCGGCACGCCTGTCCTCCCAGACAATATAGTTTCCTTCGATTACAGGGTTTGTCTGTCCTGCGGGGTCCGTAACCACAGGGCTTTCTTTGCCTGTGCTGATATCGTACATGTAAATATCGTCATTTCCGTTGCGCGTATCTTTCCAGACGATGATATTCCCTGAGATCGCCGGCTGGCTCTGGTCTGCCTTGTCTGTTGTTATCCGGGTTTCCTTGTTGGAGCTGATATCATACATGTAAATGTCAGTATCCTGATTCCTGCGGTCCGTCCAGACAATGTAGTTCCCTGAGATTGCCGGCTCTTTCTGGTCTGACCTGTCCTCAGTAACCTGGGTTTTTGTCCTGGAGTCGAGATCGTACAGATAAATATCATAGTTGCCTCTATTGTCATCCGAGAAAACAATGCGGCTGCCTGAGATTGCCGGTTCAATTTCGTCTTTTGAGTCTTTAAACAGGGCAGTTTCGGTCCTTCCTGCGGACATGTCGTACATGTAAATATCCCAGTTTCCGTTCCTTTCATCCTGCCAGACAATGTAGTCCCCTGAGATCACAGGGCTTACCTGGTTGCTGAAAGCCGAGTTAATCTCCTGCTCGGTCCCTTTCAAAGCCTCGCTGGCAGCCGAACCTGCACATGCGCTCAGTACGATGAATAAAACAACCGAAACAACTATAATTGAAAATTTGCTGTGCTTCAATCTTACACTTCCGATATTCCCTCTGGAGTTTCAGTGTGGGTTTTTTGATTATATATACTTTCAACTTCGGATTAAACTTCGGATTAAACTTCGGACTAAACTTAACGATTTTTTGAAGAAAGTACTTCCCAGCATAGAATATTTCCAATAGCTGGTAAATCTCTAAAGTATGTATATCTCCCATAGCTTTTAGCGGTTTCTTGCATTTTAGTGTTTTCTTTATTTGAGATCCAACTTCCCCGAAGTTCAATGCAAGACCCTGCCTCACTTCCTGAAGTTAAATCTTCTCCAGCTCAACTTCATTTCTTGTCAGTTTTGCCAGTTTTTCAAGAAATTTCTCTTCAGAACTCTTTTTTACATGGAAAATAAATTCTACCGCATCAGAATATTTCTCTTCCTCTACTTTCCCGTATTCCTCTATGAGATTTTTAAGCTTCTGAATCTCCGGATATCCGAAACGTGCCCTGAACCTTACTTCTTCAAAAACCTCGACAGTACCTGCGTCTTCAATGGCTGAAATTGCGGTTTCCCTGTACGCTCTGGACAGTCCCCCGAAGCCCAGCTTTATTCCCCCAAAGTACCGGGTAACAACCACAGCTGCATTGTAGAGCCCTTTTGATTCGAGGACCTTAAAAACGGGTTTTCCGGAGCTGCCGGCGGGCTCTCCGTCGTCATCGTATCTGAGGGCAAAGGAACTTCCTTCTTTTACAAAATAGGCTGAAACATTATGGTTTGCATCCCCATGCAGCTCTTTTATCTCTTTTATGAAAGCCTTTGCTTCGTTTTCATTTTTTACGTGCCTGGCATATCCGATAAATATGGAGTTTTTGAACTCTTTTCGGGCTCTGCCAGAGCTCTTCAGGGTTTTATAGTTATTCAGGGTCTTATCCTCAGGCTTTCTTTTTTAATTAGTTTTACACTTGAGGCTTTTAAGTTTTACAGCTGCGCGCCAGAAGAACACTATGATATCTTTAATTAATTTTCTGCCGCCCGACAGCTTGCGGCTTTTCGGTCACATTACTTATTTTCTCACGTTGGATTTTTTTAAGCCTTCTATTATTCTCTATATGCCAATATTGTATTCATAAACCTACGCATACTTATAGAAAAGTCTCCCTGGATTATTTATTGGATATGCCCTGAACCCCTGGTCCTTTTATTTTTTTGTCAAATCGAAAACTTTTAATCTAATTGGTGGTTCATGCATAAATATCTCATATGAAGGCTTCATGAATTTGTATGAGATGGGTGTAAAAAAGGAAGAGAACTTTTAGAGGTAAAATTTATGAAAAAAATGTTAAAGATCATAGCAATGCTCCTCGTTATTGCTACTGTTGTCTTTGCAGCCGGCTGTTCTGACAAGGCCGCCGAAACAACAGAAGAAGGAGCTACTGAAGAAACGGTAAACGAAGAAGCAGCTCCCGTAGCTGAAGAAGAAGCAGCTCCTGCTGAAGAAGCAGCAGCCCCCGTAGCTGAAGAAGAAGAAATAGCCCCCGTAGCTGAAGAAAACGCTCCTGCTGAAGGCGAAGAAGTCGCTGTTGAAGAAGGAGAAGAAGCTCCTGCTGTCGAAGAGACTGCTGACGAAGCAGCTCCTGCTGAAGGCGAAGAAGAGCTCGAATAAGCAGTACAATCAATAAATAACAATCCAGGTAGCCTTTTAAGGCTACACTTTTCTATTTTTAAAATACCAGGTTTAACAGTTCATATCCTGATAAAATTGCTATAAGATCTTTTTTAAAATCTCCTTCTCAGAGCGTTTTTCTGTTTTTCTTTCGCAATCCTGAGTACCGGATATAATTAGGCAAAAACAGGACTGTATTTTAGATTTTGAGCACAATGATACTTTTTGAAGACACCAGGCTTCCTGATAAAATTTTTGCTAATAGGTTTCCAGACAGAGTCATATTAACATTCACATCTTTTCTTATTCGAGCTCCGGCGAGAATTCCAAATTTCTTTTACCTGCTTCCCGGAAATGTTCAAACTTTCTTCTCTTTTCCTGAATTATACCTGAATTTTCTACTCTAAATCGGGTGTATACAGAGCCTTCCAGTGGACTCAATAAATAAATGGAAACCCATGTTTGTAAATTTGTTGAGGACCGCTGTCCCGTGAGAAGTGCAAAAGAGGTATCAGTTTTTTACCGGGTCCTTCTGTAACAGCGGTTGGAGGGAAAAAAAGGCGGTTTTTAACTAAGTTTTATTACTTTAAGGCTTTTCTATTTAAGTTCTTTTTTCATTTTAAAAGATTTTACTTTGCGATCTGAGGAAATTAATTTAAAATCCAAAGCTATTAATCTTTTGGCTTACTATTTATAAAAGTTTAATTATTTTACATATTAAATATTAAGGAAGAGTTTTCAGAGGTACTGATATGCAAAAAATGTTAAAGATAATGGCACTGCTCCTTGTCATTACTACTGTCGTCTTTGCAGCCGGCTGTGCCGAGCAGGGCGGAGAGGGAGCAGCAGAAGGAGCCGCCGAAGAAGCTGCCCCGGCTGAAGAAGGATCCAGTGTTGAAGGGATCGCTCCAGCCGGAGACATGCCCACCTATATTGTAGGAACAGAAGCCCAGTTCCCACCCTTTGAGATCGTGGATTCCAGCGGGAATGTTATCGGCTTTGACGTTGATCTCATGAACGCGATCGCTGAAGACCAGGGCTTTAAGGTTGAGTATCTTGACCAGGACTTTGCCGGCCTGATCCCGGCCCTTCAGACCGGAAATATTGACATTATTGCCTCAGGCATGACAATCACCGAAGAACGTGAGGAACAGGTTGACTTCAGCGAACCCTATATCACCGCAGGTCTGGCTCTTGCAGTAACCGTTGACAATGAAGAGATCCAGAGTGTTGATGACCTTCAGGGCAAGACCGTAGCTGTCCAGACAGGCTCTACCGGCTATCTGAAAGCAGAAGAACTCAAGGAAGCCGGGGTCATTGCCGAGATTAAGGACTTCCCCCACGTCAATGAAGCCATCGAGGAACTCAAGATCGGCGGTGCCGATGCAATGATCAACGACCTTCCGGTCACAGACGCTTTCATCGCAGCCCAGCCCGGCGTAATCAAGATTGTGGGCGAGCCCCTTAACAGCGAGTCCTACGGGTTTGCCGTCCGCTCCGGGAATACCGAGCTCCTTGAAATGATCAATGCCGGTCTTGAAAACGTAACCGCAAGCGGCAAGTACGATGAACTTCTGACAAACCTGCCCAACTACATGGAAGAATAAACTTAATTTACCTTGAGAGTCCGGCACATTTTGTGCTGCTCTCCCATCTCTTTTCTTTTTTTACCTGCATTTTTTGTTTGAGTTCTTCAACTGACTTCTCTATATTCTTTCATAATAATCGTTTAATCCTTTTGATTTCCGGTTTGCCTGAATTTTCTGCCACCTCATCTTCAAAATATGCACACTGACATATTTGTTACAAATGATTGGTTTTATATAATGGAAATGTGTTTTCAGTTATGTATTTCTGTAAAACGGTTATTTGCACTGGATGTGGTTTTGAAAAACCCTGCTTGAAAGTCCCTGCCGCAGTCCATTTGCAGAGATATTTGCTGAAGAGGAACCTCTCAATTCCAGTCGAATCTGGATGCCAGTACACTGTAAACTAAATATCCTCTACAGATTCGTTATTTGTGTAAAGTAATTTAATTTATATTTCAGAAGTAACTGAGGTTAGAGTTTGTCTCTTTTAGCGTCCTACTTTGAACACGCTATTAATGTATTTCCGAGTTTGTTGCGAGGTGCGGTAATCACCGTAGAGGTCACTACCTTTGCGATATTTTTCGGACTAATCCTGGGGACAATTGCAGCTTTCGGCAAGCTCTCCAGAAGATCGATTTTCAAAATTCCCGGTACAATATATGTCGATTTTATTCGAGGTACCCCTCTTTTCGTACAGATCCTGCTTTTTTACTACGGCATCCCGGGCCTTATTAACGGGCTTACGGGAGAGGTGTTCAGGGTCGACCCGATTATCGCGGGCATTGCCGTATGCAGCATTAACAGCGGGGCTTATAATGCGGAGATTATACGCGCAGGTATCAAATCCGTTGACAGGGGCCAGATGGAAGCCGCCCGCTCCCTGGGTATGACCGAAGGGCAGGCCATGAAGGAAGTTGTCATGCCGCAGGCTGTAAGGCTGATTATCCCTCCTCTCGGAAATGAGTTTATAGCCCTTTTGAAAGACTCGTCCCTGCTTGCAATCATCAGCGTTCACGAGCTTTCCAAAAACGGTATGCTCTATGTCTCAAAGACCTTTGCAGCTTTCCCTACATACATCTCAGTTGCTTTCGTATATCTGGCATTGACAATGGGAATCTCGCACGTACTCGGTTACATTGAAAGGAGGCTTGGTGTAAGTGATAGAAGTGAATAACCTCCACAAAAGTTTCGGAAGCCTGAAAGTCCTTAAAGGAATAACCGAAAAAGTTGAAGAAAGCGAAGTCGTCTGCGTGATAGGCCCCTCGGGTTCCGGAAAAAGTACCTTTCTCCGCTGCCTGAACCTTCTTGAAACCCCTACCTCGGGAGAAATCTGGATCAATAGGGTAAAGGTCACGGATCCCAATGTGAATATCAACAAGATACGCGAGGAAGTCGGAATGGTCTTCCAGCGCTTCAACCTCTTTCCTCACATGACAGCCCTTAAAAACGTAGCCATTGCCCCTATAAAGGTCCGTGGTCTTCCCGAAAAAGAAGCTTACGACCGCGCCTATGATCTCCTGAAAAAAGTAGGGCTTGAAGACAAAGCCAATGTATACCCGAGTTCCCTTTCCGGAGGCCAGCAGCAGCGGGTTGCAATCGCCCGCGCCCTTGCCATGCGCCCTAAAGTAATGCTCTTTGACGAGCCCACCTCCGCACTCGACCCTGAAATGGTCGGAGAAGTCTTAAACGTCATGAAAGACCTGGCAAAAGAAGGCATGACAATGGTCGTTGTGACCCACGAAATGGGCTTTGCCAGGGAAGTCGGGGACCGCGTCCTCTTTATGGACGAGGGCATCATAGTCGAAAAAGGCACGCCCCAGGAAATCTTCTTTAATGCACAGAACGAGAGAACAAAGTCTTTTTTGAGCAAGGTTCTGTAAGATCGCTGGTTATTAAATTGAAGAACCCTCCCCTCATGTTTTTTATGGAATGGTTTCCCTTTATTCTCACAATTGTTACTGAGGCCAAAAAAATGAAAGAAACCCTTAAAGCTTATATCGACCTCACCCGTGCTCACTTTCTTCCTGCCTGGCCCCTTGTTTTTTGTTCCGGGCTGGTTCTTGCTTTTGCTAATTACGGCGGTTTTTCCTGGGCGTTAATTCTCAAAGCTGCGCTGATAGGCCTGCTAGGGTTTGAAGCCGGCTTCGTGCTCAACGACTATGTGGACAGAAACAGGGATAAGCTTGATGTGGAAAATACCATGACAAGGTACTGGAGACCTTTTAAAGAGAGGCCTCTTCCTTCAGGCAAGATCTCTTCAAAAAATGCCTTCCGGCTGTTTATTCTGCTTGCAGGGATTACTTCAGCCCTGATCTTTACCCTTCCCTACCCGAATTCCCTCTATGTCTTTGTAATCATGCTGTACTCGTACGGCATTGAAGCTTTTTACCAGGTGAAAAAAAGAGACCAGAAGTACCCGGTTGCCCAGCTTCTGGGAAGGACTGACTTCACCCTCTTTCCGGCAGCAGGCTATCTCTGCTACGGGCAGCCGGACATGACCATGCTGCTCTATATGGTTTTCTTCTACCCCTGGACGATGGCTCACCTGGGGTTGAACGACTTTATCGACCTGGAAAACGACCGGGCAAGGGGCATGAAATCTATAGCCGTCCTTTACGGCGCAAAAGGTGCTATGTACTGGGTTACAGGGTTTACAGTTCTGCATTTCCTTGCATCCATCTTTTTCCTCAGGGAGCTCGGGACTATTGCTCTCTATGGCTTTCTTGCAGGCTTTGTACTCCTTGCAGGGTCAAACCTTTACCTGTGGAAAGAAAAAAGTCCGGGTGCCGGAATGAAGATACTGCCTGTTTACCACGGAACCCTGGTAATCTATGCGGTTTCGATAATTCTTGATTTCTTATATTGAATTTCGTGAAACCCTGTGGACTTTTCCACGGCTTTCACCCTCCTTTCCCCGGGCTCTTATTTTTTCCTCCTGCAGAGCCTCAGGGTATGGCAGCGCAGGCTTCCTCCTCCCGCAAGCAGGGCTTCAGGATGGAAAGGAATAATCTCAACCCTTTCTCCTGCGAGTTTTTTCCTTGTGTCCTGGTCGAGTGCAATGTCATAGTGAAAGATGGTCCCGCTTTCAAGGGGGACAAAAGAACAGGCAAGGCGGCTTTGCTCGGAATCCGAAACCGGAACGATCTCCATGCCTTTCTCCTGCATGTACGCTTTAAAATCGATCCTTTCGCTGGAGTCTTCCGTAAACAGGCATGTCTCTTCAAAGGCAGGAAGATAAGCAAGAGCCAGGTCTTCTCTTATCCTGTTGAAGACGGTATCGGGGTGCATGTAGCGCCTGGCTTTCGGGATGCGGGCATAGATGACCTCCTCAAACTCGTTAAGTATATTCGAAATAAATTCCTGGATAAAAGGATAGGTGTGTCTTTCCGTATCTGCAACAAAAATCGTATCTTTTGAGAGCAGGAGGCAGCCTTCGAAAAACCCTTCGCGTCCGTTGAACTCGTTGAGTATGGGAATTCCCAGGTTGTTCAGGGCCTCCTTTACGACAACCTCCTCATTTTCCCTTGCAGGCGGGCGCATTTTTGATAGGAGTGCGCCTTTTCTGGAGATTACCGCAGTATCGTGCAGAAATGTAAGATTTGGCATTTTCCTTATCAGTTCCAGGTTTTCGTCCACATGGTCTGAAAGTTCATAGACCCTGACTCCATTTGATTCTAGCAGTTCCTGATATCGCCTGTGTTCTTCAACATATCCGGTAATATCAGGGACTTCATCGTAAAGCCAGTGTTTATAATTTGATTCGTTGACCAGGGCGAGTTCGTCTCCCGGAGTATGCACAAGTACACTTTTCAGCCTCCCCAGTTCATCGCAGCCGTAAGCAATACTCGATCCGGTTTTCTTCTCCCCATTTAATTTTTCTATCTGGCAACCCATGTCCAGAACCCCCTTTTGATTTATTGTTATTTTCAGATGCGTTTTTTTGCCAGGATCATCACATTTGTCCTGTCTTCACTCAGGAAAGCCTTGAGCACATCAAATCCGCAGATGTCCAGAAAAGCGAGAATCTGGTCGTATGTATATTTATAGGTAAAGCCCATGCGGATGATATCGCCTTCCTTAAAGCCTATGGTCTCTTCCCCTATCCTGATCTCAGCATCTTTCAGGATGTTCAGGCTCTTCCGGGTCCTGCACAGTGCCCCTATTCTGGAATCCACCTGTGCGAGCAAAAGCTCGAAGTCGAAATCCTCAGGAGCCATTCCGTAATGAAGCAGGGGATACATATTGAAGAGCACGTTCTCTCTTGAGGCATAGGTACCCAGGATGGATTTTCTTGCAGACTGTGCCTCTTCCCCGGAGCCCTGTGTCGGGAGGAGGTTGGCATCGAAGAAGAACAGGTCTCCCTGCTCAAGGTTTTCATGGACAAGCTGGAGAATGAATTCAGGCTCGTAATTGCAGAAGGTGTTCCCCAGAATGCAGAACAGAACCGGAAGATGCCAGTGCTTTTTCAGGAGCGGCATGTCCTCGATAAAGCCGACTATCCCTTTCTTTTCCACAGGCAGGTCCTTTACCTTTTCAAGGGCAAGGTCTACAAGCTGGCTGTTTATGTCTACGGGATAATAGCGTATTGATACTTTTTCTGAGGTTGTTTTTTCAGTCATGTTTTTCTTTATCAGCGCTTCGAGAAGAATTCTTTCTTTTTCCCCGCTCCCTACGCCCACACTCACAAGGCTCATGCATGCAGGAATGAATCTGACAATCGAAGCAACATTTTCCTCAAGCATTATTTTGAGCTGACGGGCAACAGGGAACGTTCTGGACCCATCAAGTTTCAACCAGTTATTTGCCCCTCCCGCACCTGTATACAGGAGATAATCGGGCAGTTCGTACTTCTTCAGGCTCTCGTACAGCTTCTCTTCGGGACCTTTCTCGTTGATAGTTATGATCTTTTCTTCTTGTTCCGGAGCCTGCTCCAATATCGCTTTTCCTGTGCTGTTCACCTTCTCACTTCCCCGGGGGCCATCCCATAATAGATTTGCCCCTTATCTGTGCCCCTTACATGAGCAGTTTTCTGATTTCTTGCCTGGATCCGGTTTTTTACTATTCATCATTCTTTGAAGCACTGCTTGCATTCCATCCTCAGGGCTTCAAGCGGATCGGCCCCGTTATTTATCCCGACGCTGTAGGCATAGCCGCGGCAGCCTATGCATTCCTTGATGTATTCGCAGTTCCCGCACCTGCCTTCGAGCACTTTGTCGATATTCCTTACATATGTGAAGAGCTCGGAGTCGTAGATCTCCCTCAGGCTCATCCTGTTTACGTTATAGGGATATTCCCCGTTAACCCTGAGAACAGGATGCTCATCCAGTTTCGTAGGCGCACAGGGCCTGACATTCCCTTCTATATTGATGTACAGGCTGTAAAGGTGCTGAAGGCAGCCGCTTGCAGTGATAGGGGTATAGGGCAGCCAGTCGTACCCGTAGTAGTTCCTGTCGATCTCAAGAAGTCTTAACTTGTACTCTTTTATCTCGTCGGCTGTAAGCAGCTTATCTTCAAGTTCGTCATTTGCCCTGCCCGTCGGCGTAAGGATCTCCATATTGGGAAAGATGTTGTTCTGCCGGCAGAAATGCCAGATCTCTTCAATCTCTTCAAGGTTCAGCTTATTGCTCACAAAAGAGATTCCCAGGCGGAGTTTTCCGGGCTCCGCGGGTTTTGAAAAGCCTGCTTTCAAAAGGTTTCTAAGCCCGGTTTTTATATCCTCGAAAGCCCCTTCCCTGCCTGCCAGATAGTCCTGGACCTCAGGCCTGAGGGAATCGAGCTTTCCCATAACAGAGGCGTTGTGTTCGTACAGGAAGCCTGCAAGCTCCTCTGTCATTAAAACAGTGTTCGAAAACAGCATCGGGACGATTCCAAGAGAATCAATATAGGCAATCAATTCTCTAAAGTTCGGGTAAAGAGTCGGTTCTCCTCCCCCTATCACAACCACAGACCTGATCCCGAGCTCTTTTGCCTCGGATATTATGCGTTTAAGGACATTAAAGTCCGCTATTTTTACCGAGTCTTCTCCACTCTGTGCATAGCAGTAGCGACAGTGGAGGTTACATGAGGTATTCGTTTCAAGCCGTATGGCTAAAAGCCTGTTTGAGTTCCTCGCTTCATAGGCTTCCTGTGCCCCGTACATGTATCCCCTAAGGATGGGAGGCGGTGAAAACAGGCTCAACGCATCGAAATTCTTTGACTCTTTCCCCAACATATTAAAAGGTATATAGATCCCCCCTTATCAAGTTGCAAGAAACTAAGTGATATTTTCGAGATCAGATGGTTGATTTTGTTCTGATGTTTTTTTCATTTTTTATTTCGGATTTGTTTTTGTTTTTTTCAAATGTTTTTCCCCATTTTTTTATTGAAATTGCTGATTTTATTCTAAGTTATTCTGTTCTCAAGTTTCTTATAGCTTTCAATCCAATCTTATTCCGGGATGTTTGAAGAAATTCAGGTTAAAAATGCTCTGAATAAAATAAAGGAAACGAGCAGGCTAAAGTTGCCTTCCGCTGGGATCTGAACCTTTACAGGGGATGTGAGCACGGCTGCAACTACTGTTATGCAATGTATTCTCACAGCTATCTGGAAAAAGAAGAAAAATCCTCATCTGCAGGGGAAGAAAGCTCTGATTTTTTCCGGAAGATATACGTAAAAACGAATATTGCAGAAGCCCTTAATAAACAGCTTGGAGCACGGTCCTGGAAAAGAGAGGTAATCAACATAGGTGGAGTTTGTGACAGCTACCAGCCCGTCGAGGCGAGATACGGCCTGATGCGGGAAGTCCTGAAGCTGATGATCGAGTACAAAAACCCGGTTACCATTTCCACAAAATCGGACCTTATCCTCAGAGACTTCGATCTGCTTGAAGAACTTGCTGAACTGACGTACGTAAACGTCGCGGTCACGGTCACCACGACAGATGAAATGCTTAGTTCTCTGCTGGAACCTCTGGCTTCTTCTCCGGAAAAACGATTTTCAGTCCTGCGGGCTTTCAAAGATACCACTGCTACTACCGGGCTACATATGATGCCGATTCTACCTTTTCTTACGGACAGCCCTGTAAATCTCGAGCACGTTTTTTCCCGCGTAGCCGAATGTAAGGTAGATTATGCTCTTCCGGGTCTGCTTAATCTCAGGGGTGAAACCAGAAAACATTATTTTAATTTCCTTGCCCGCAATTTTCCCGAACTTCTGGACCCTTATCGCCGGCTGTATGCAAAAGGGGGGGCCGACAGAGCTTATAAGGCTGAGCTTTACGGGGTACTCTGGACTCTTATGGAAAAACACCGGCTCTCAGGGGATTACTTGAAACCGATGGAAACCGGATGCCTCCATCCCAGGCAGCTTAAGCTCACTGATTTTTAAGGAGCTTATTTTTGAGCTTTCATAAAAGCATTTAAAAAAGGAAAAACAAAAATCTGAACTTTCATGCCTCAGACTTTACCTGATCGATTCAGGACGTGCAAACGGAAAAACAAGTCCCGAAAGCTCTAACTTTCGGCTTCCGGCTTATGTAAATTCGAAAACTCTTTCCTTTGAATATTTTTTTATTTCTGGCAGCTACAGGAAATGTTACCTTTCAGGATCTCTTTCCAGTCTCCGATTACGTCATGGGTCCAGCAGTCGTCTGCACCTGCGGCTTCCCGCATGACCAGGGCGAAGATGTACGAGAGTTCCTTGACTGTAGCTCCTGCTTCGAGGGCACCCTTGAAGTGCTTCAGGACGCAGGGTTTTGACCTGGCCTTGATCGAGAGGGCAAAGCAGATGAACTGATAGGTCTTTTCGTCAATCATCCTTTTTTCGGCGTAGAGCTGGTCAATCTCGTCCAGCTTCTGGGTGAACTCAGGGAAAAATTCTTCCAGCATTCTCATTTCTATGGCTCCTTTTTTACCCGCACACCTGCAGGTTCACGCTGTTAAGGCGGTACAGATATTATGATATTTTTTTATATTTAAGGGTTAGTTCAAAATCTTTTGAAACTACTCTCTTAATCCATACTCATAATTTCTCGAGGGATGCTCTTTCTTCCAGAGTTAAAAAAAGGCAGTTCTCAGCTTTAGAGGCATGGATCAGAACCTTAAGGTTTTCAAGGGCTTTTTCTCCGGTATTGAACTTGCAGTCCGGACGTACAGGCATTTCGGACATGTCCACAAATTCCCAGGGATGGACAAAAATAACAGGAGCTGTTATACGCCTGAGCAACGGGAGAAAAATATCCGGGGATAATCTCAGAAAAGAGGAGGTAATCGTTACCGGAATCCTGGTTATTTTGCCGTCGATCCTTATTTTTTTGGAAAAGGGAGGCTTGTAAGCCGCAAGGGAGGAGTCATACCTGAAGCCCTCTTTTTCCAGGAGTTCAAGGTAGCTTTCCGGAAACTGAAGGTTCGGAGCTCTGAAGGAGACCATCCGCTTTTCAAATTGCCTGAGTACATTTCCCGCCCGCTTCAGGTCAATTTTTGCCTCTTCCTTTCCCATGCGGTCAAAACGGGCATGGGTATAGCCGTGGCAGCCCAGCTCATGCCCTTCTTCCGGGATCTGGCGGATAAGGTCCGGATACAGTTCTGCCATCATTCCTGTCACGAAGAAGGTGGCTTTTATCCCTTCTTCTTTGAAGAGTTTCAACAGTTTTGGCATTCCCTCTTCCATTCCTCTCGTACTTGTAAGCATGGGTGGGCAGTCTTCTTCCACATCAACTGTTATTGTGATGTTTTTCATAAATGACCTCTCTATATACCCGGTCGGTCTGTTCATAGATTTTGTTCCAATCGTAATCTGAAAGCCCTTCACCGGCCTTTCGGGCAAATTCGGCTCTTAAGGCTGGCTTTTCTATCAGGTCCTGAACACATGATTCAAATTCCGAAAGGTCGCTTGCAAGGTAGCCGTTTACTCCGTGCTTGATAATGTCTGAGACCCCGCTGTGGTTCATTGCCACAACAGGGACATTTTTTGAGATTGCTTCCAGAACCGAAATCCCAAATGCCTCATCACTGGAAGGGAGGGCAAAGATATCTGCCTGTTCCATATATTCCAGTACTGTCTTCCGGGGCACTTCTCCTGTAAAGCAGAAGTTTTCAGATAAACCGGATTCTTCCACTTTTTTTTCCAGGCTTTTTCGAAGGGGGCCGTCGCCTATCATCAGGAATATCAGGTTTTCATGATTTTTCAGGAGGGAAGGGGCAATGCCAACGAGGTTCCGGACACCTTTCTTCTTTGTCATGCGGGCAACTGTAATAATTACAAGTTTTTCTTTCCTGTCAAAGGGGAGGAGGACTTTCTGGCTGTTTCCCTCAGATTCCATTCCGTTAAATATCCTGTAAACAGGTTTTTTTGTCATCAGTTTTGTATCCTTTTCAACTGCCGAACTGACAGCAATTACGGCATCGGCATTTCCTACAAGTAGCTTTCCTGCAAGATACAAAGAAAGACGAAGCGGAGTGTGCCCTACCAGGGAATGGTTGGTAACCACTGAAGGAATCCCGAGTTTTCTGGATACGATAAGGGCCGCCATGCCGAGCGGAGAGTCCAGCCCGTGAGAGTTGACAATGTCATAATTTCCTTCTTTAAGGAAATGGTAAAGCTCTTTATACGCACCGGGCATCAGGAACCGCTGCTGTCCGGGAAAGGGGCGGCTCTTGACTCTGATTACTGAGACTCCGTCCCTGATGCTGTATTCAGGGATATCCGGGTAGCTTCTGGTAATGACATGTACTTCATGGCCCTTCTGGTTCAGGGTTTTTGCAAGGGCATGAATGGAGTACTCAATTCCCCCTACTTTTGGAAAATACCAGTCGCTGATCAGTGCGATTTTGTGTCTTTCCATACCGTAAACCCTCCGTAATAAAACAGATACAGAAATCCTATCACGCTGCTGAGCCCATAGGATATGAAACGCTCAAGAAACACGAAGCTGCTAGCAGATGCAAGCGGTAGCCCGAAATACAGGAGCAGGTAGATCAGTCCTCCGTCAACAATTCCAAGCCCGCCAGGTGTAATGGGGAGGGATCCGAGAAGGAGGTACAGGATTGAGACAGTTACTATAACGTGCAGGGGGATAGAGAGGCTCAGGGCTGAAGCGATCAGTTCCAGGCGCACAATATCAAGAGCCCAGACCCCACATGAAAGCAGGAGCGCAGGAACAAAAGATTTGCGGAGTTGTTCCCAATTTTTATAAAGTCTGTTCAGAGGGGGCTCAAGTTTTTTTCGGAATAACCAGGCTCCTGTCCCTGCTACAAAGAGGACTAAGAGCAGAAAAAGGACTGTACTCCACGATAGAATGCCTTTATGAAGCTGGAAAATGTTCTGGGCGGGAGGGAAAAAATAAAGCGCGTAGAGAAATAGCAGGGCAATCGGAATTGCTTCAACCATCCTTTCGAAGAGGATTGTTATAAGGGCATGGGTATAGCTGACTCCAAAGCGTCGGTTGACCCAGATTATTCGGAGGGGTTCCCCTCCAAACCTGCTTGCCGGGGTGAAGTTATTTACGAATATCGCTCCAAAGAGAATAGGAAAAAGGCCTGTTGCTTTTAGATTATACCCAAGAGAAGAGAGCACCTTTTGCCAGCGAAGTGCAAATAAGTACACGCTTAGCAGGTAGACTGAAAACGCCAGAACAAAATAACGGATTTGGATTTGCCGGAGCACCTTCCAGCTTTCCTCCAAAAGAGGTATTATTTCTGTCCAGTGAGTATAGACAAGAATTGATGTCGCCGTAAGCAGTAAGATGACCGCAATGCCTTTTTTAAAAACTCCCCGGTTCAACAGTACACCTTCATAACAGGTTTGGAGTGGGAGTTTCCACTCAGTATGGTTTTCTCATCCTTTAAAATTCAGTTTCTTTTCTGGACTACCAGGTCCTTTAATATTCAGACTCGGTTCTTGATCTTTCCTGTCCGTAAGGCCGGAAATTACCCCCCGATCCTTCATCATTGTCGAGACTAAACTTATCTATAATTGATACGGATCCCCGCCCCTGGAAACTTTTTGATTCAAGTGTTTCGATTCATTCGAAAAGAGATATTTTCGGTCAAGGTTACGCCTCTTCCCTGTTTCTTTTAAATGTACTTCCCCATAAAATGCATATTTTCGCTTTTTAATTTAGGTACCCTTATGTTCCATCTCTTTTCCTCTGATTCCCATTTAAATTTAATTTCTTTTTATATAATACCTATGATCATCCCGTTTTTTAAGATTTTAGCCTTCTTCTATCATTTTCTGGTTGATCACTCTTAGATTTTCAGGTAACTCTCCTTCTCCTCAATATGCCATCTCTTCTTCACTTTTGTACGCTTTCTTCGCTCACATACGGTCTTTACCGGTTTGCATAACCATTATCTGCTATCCTGAATCTGCTATCCTGACAAAAAGATAGTAAAATGAGACTGTGTAGGTGCGGATTTCCATATTTCCTTTCGAGGTCAGAGGTATGTTATACCGGAAATTCGGGCGGACAGACGAAGAAGTTTCAATCCCGGGTTTCGGATACATGCGGCTTCCTGCAATAGTGGGGGATGATACTCATGTTGTTCAGGAAAAAGCTGCACACATGATTCATTATTCCATAGATTCAGGTGTCGATTACATTGACACTGCCTGTCCTTATCATGGGGTATGAGCGAATCCGTCCTCGGGAAGGTACTTGAGGACGGCTACCATGAAAGGTCTAACTTGCAACCAGGATACGTAGAAAAAAGGGCATGTAGAAAAATAACATACATAAATAAAGGATCTCTTGACCCCTTTCAGGCGAAAAAAAGATGATTTTCTGGGTAATGGAATCGATTGCGGAAGCAAGTCATTGGTCATCTCTTTATAAATGAGCACATACGCCGTGTTTTTAAAAAATGGAGGGGGAGATTTTGAATGTCTGGAAAAGGGGATTGAAGCTACGGCAATTATTACTAAACCGGTTCTTGAAACTCTTCAGACCGAATGCAATTCCGAGTCCCCACTTATAAAAACGAACAACTCTATCCTGAATAGAGCCCTGATCGAATACAAGCAGGAGATAAAGCATATTCTGAGCAATAAGGCTTCCAATTTCCTGGTCTATGAAGGTGACTTAAAACCGATGTCAATGATTGTTACTGATAAGGTTTTTTTGTTATTTCTCCTGGATATAAAGGGAAGGTTAACGACAAAATTTCTGATCAGCTCCGAGCCTGCGGCTTTAAAATGGGGAGAAGAACTTTTCATGTATTATAAGGCAAAGCCCGTCACTGAATCTCTTTCTTCACTGTGAAAGTTGTTCCGGATATGGCTATAGTTTCAGATACGGCTGTATACGAATAGGGTAGCTTCAGGCTTCAAAAAAGATTCGTTTCTCGTGAAAGGATTTTTTAAAAATCGGTAACCTTATTCGCTGTGGATTTTTATTCGCTGTAGGTTTTACATCAGAGCTTCCAGAAATGCATTGATGATGAGGCTTTTTCATCAACAGCGTCCTACCCGGAGAGAGTATTATGGCTTCTTGACAGCTCTTGAAGAAAACCACAGCATATCTACCACATTTTAATATTCACCCAATCGAAACGACGATAGATAAGTATTATCTATCTGCCGAGTTTATATAATTCCTGCTCCTATATAGCCAAAACGATGAAGATTTTTACTTTGCGATTGGAATATTCTAATGGCGTTGGAAATGACAACTCCGATTGGAACTCACTCCCTTTGTTGTGGGTGTCGAGAAGTATGAACTTCATCCCGAATTCCTTGAGACTTTTCAGTGAACTTATAGCTTTCTGGTATAACATATTAAGTGAGACGAACCCATGAACCCGGTTTCTGGTACCAGTTCTTCGTTGCTTGATGCAATTTTCCTTTCTGAAAAAAGAAAGAACCTTCTCCTGCTGTTAAAAGAGGAGGGCCCAAAAAGCAGTGACGAAATCAAAAATGCCTTTGATTTCCCCTGGAAGTCAATGATTCCCCAGATCAAAAAATTAGTTGATCTGGGTCTGGTCATACATACAGATGGAGTGTATTCCCTCTCTGAAATGGGAGTAGTGATAGCCACAAACGTACAGTTTTTGCTAAACACCCTGAAGATATATGACGAAAACAGAGCTTTCTGGTCCGAACACGATTTGAGTCCAATTCCTTTCCATCTTCTCATAAGAATCGGGGAGTTGGGGCAGTGTAAGGTCCTGAAACCCGATCTCTCTCATATATTTAAAGTCCAGGAAGATATCGTAAAATGTATGCTGGGTTCTTCCCGCATTATGGTATTTACTTCGGCAATCCATCCCGCCTACCATCTGCTCTGTCTGGAATTTCTCGAAAAAGGGATTGATGTTACAATTATCCTTACGGAGTCGGTTTTCGAGAGTATCCGGAATGAGTGCTTCCCCCAGGCAGCCACATCTTTCAGTGACAGCTCCGTTCTCAAGCTGGAACTTCCGGAATACAAAAAGGAAGTTCAGTTCTTTTTGACCTGCGAAAACTCACATTTTTTTGTGTCGGATGAGGAGAAACAACCAATGATGCTGGTAGTAACCGATAAAATCTTTGCGCTTTCCCTGCTTGATAAAAATAACAGAATTGACCGCAACTACCTTGTAAGCTTTGAGCCCGGAGCTCTAAAATGGGGAGAAGAACTTTTTGCATATTACAAACAGAATTCCAGGCAGATCCGTTCTCTCTGAGTTCTTCCGCTCTTTGAGTTTTCTACTTCTCTTTTCCTGTTCTCTGAGTTTTCTACTTTCTCTTTTCCCGTTCTCTGAGTTTTCTACTTTCTCTTTTCCCGTTCTCTGAGTTTTCTACTTTCTCTTTTCCTGTTCTCTGAGCTTTTCTACTCTTATTTCCCCGCTAGCTGAGTGTTCCCTATTTAATTTTTTAAGGCCTACACTTTAAGGCCGATACCTTTGAAACTCTGCTTTTTCCAGAACCTGCCTTTATTTCGTTCCCCTGCCTTTAAAGAAGGTATAGCAGAAAGTCCCTCCGGGTCTTGCAGTCTGATGGAGTTCTTCTATCCCTTTTTTCCACGCTTCTTCTTCCATCATTTTCATTTCCAGGGCCTGTTTTTTTACACCTTCTACCATGGGAATGATGGTCTTCAGGATAAAGCCGTCCACAAGTTCAGGTTTGCTTGAATCCACATAGACCATCCTCGGCTCTACTCTTATGCCCCTGAGCCCCGACTCCTGCAAAAGAGGGTAAAGCTGGCGTCCGATTAAGGAGTTTCCTTTCATTTGCGCCTGCACACGGATAAGGCAGTGCCAGGCGTCAAGGGCATTTCTTCCTTCAGGATAGAAGTAACAGGACCCATGATCCCCTTCAATCACAGTAACAGTCCCTCCGGGTTTCAGGACTTTTTTCAGGCTTTTCAGGGCTTCTTCCGGATTTTGCAGGTGTTCGAGCACAAAACAGACAAAAATGTGGTCAAAGCTATCGTCCTCAAAAGGGAGGGAAAAAATATTTGCCTGCAGGAACCTGACGTTTTTAATTCCGTTTCTTGCTGCGTTTTCCCCGGCTTTTTCAAGTGACTCCGGGGAGATGTCAACTGAAGTGATTTCTGCCTCAGGATTGTTTTTTGCAAGAATTACAGTCTGGGCTCCTATCCCGCAGCCGGCTTCCAGCACCTTTGCTCCGGGCGGATAGATCGTATCATGATGGAGAAGTTTTTCAAGCGTTTCTGCCTGTTCTGAAAGGCGAAGGGCCTCTCTTTCGGAATAACCATGGACATATTCGGTCATGAATGCGGAGCTCCCGGTTTTTTGGTATTCAGCGCTGTATTAGGTGTTATCAATTAATATAGTATTATCTTCTGAAATATCCTTATCTTCAGACGATGCCGGGAACCCCGCTAAGTGCAGCCGAAATCTCTTTTCCCTTATTTTCGCATTGTTACCATGTACAGTTTTCTCGGGAGCTCGCCTTCTTCAAATTCTTCCAGCTCGAAGCTTCCGTACTCTTTTGCAAGGCGCTCAACTTTTTCTCTGCTGAAAAAATGCACTATAAAGCCGCCTGCAATTTCGTACATGTCCTCTCCTCTGTGGGTTCCCGTCCCGTAATGGGCATCTCCGGTGTGCCTGGCTGTATAGATATTTATCCCGCCGGGCTTGAGCACCCTTTTTATCTCTTTGCAGAGGAACTCCAGTTCGTCTGTGGTAAGGGCCATGCAGTAAAGCATATGGGAATAGCACGCATCGAAAGTCCCGTCTTCAAAGGGAAGATAATTTCTTACATCATGCCTGAGGGCCGTAACATATTTCCCGAACCCCGCTTCTTCGGCTTTTTCTTTTATCGCTTTTGGTCCGCTTTCAGTGTAGTCAAGGGAATGGACTGAAAATCCCCTGCTGGCAAAAAAACAGGTGTCTCTCCCCTGTCCGCCTCCAAGTTCCAGGATTTTCTTTTTTCCTTCCTTTTCAAAAATAGCTGCGGCTTTCCGGGCCGGATAACTTGGCTCGTCTCCAAACCTTGAGCAGGTGTTCGAAAACACTTTTTCCCAGTGTGGTTGCTGCCCGTTAAGGATCTCTTTTTCCATGCCTTGTTCTATTTTTTCACTACCTGTATTTTCCTTCTTCATCTCATACACTTCCTTCCTGTTAACTTCCCTCTCGACCTGCATCATTACTGCTTTATAATCCTAATTTAATATAACTGTCTATTTTATTCCCTGGGAAGAAAACGAATCGAGAAGTTAAATCATTCTTAATTGTGGAAGTTTTTCTGATTTATGAAAGGTTGAATCATTCTGAATCAGAGAGGGCAGGTTATTCTGAACTAAAAAAGATTAATTTTCCGGACAGAAAAAAGGATTGAGTTATTCCGGACTAAATGCTGGTCCGATTTCCCTGTAAAAAAGGTTAAATTTTTCAGGCTTTCATGGGTAATCCCATTTCTAATTATTGAAGGATAATGGAGGTTTGCCCGAGAGAATCTCCCTCGAGCAATATTTATATTTGATTTTGAAAACTGGTTCTGTTCTTTTGAGCTCTTTTTAAGGGTGAAAACTTACACCCCAATATTTTCACTCTTCTTCATCTATGGCACTGACATACCTGGGAAACAAGAGCATGTAATTTTCCTCGTAAGATTTCCCATCTTTGCTGATATTGAGATCCCACATGATCTCCGGTTTTTTAGCTATCGCCTTAGCTTGAATCATCTTATTCCTCCCTGTTTCACCTCTCGGTTTTAAGCATTTGTCCTTTTTCTATCCTGCTGGATATCTCCCGGGGTTGCACAGTTTCCGGGATAAGCTCTATCTGATTTCAGGTCTGTTCGCTTTGCAGGATAGGGGATTAGTTTCTATCCACTTTAATTAAAACTCGAAAACTACGTAAGGGTACGGATTTGGGTAACAGGTCTTAGTTCCGGAGCTAATGAGTTCAGGCAATCTGTTTTTAGTTTTACATTCCAGATTACGAGCCATGTCAGGGCAGAGATTAAATAAGGCTTTATATTCATTCATTTTTTGAGTCGGAAAAAATTAAATTTTCTTGTTTTTGGGGCCAGACCAGCTTTAAAGTAGCTTTGCCTTCTCTCTCTCTCATGTGCCTTTATTTCTCCTTTTTCAAATGCCCTTTTTCTTATTTGCTCATATCCTGGCATAAATCCATAATTTCTTATCTCTCATCTTTGAAGCGGTTTTTTGAAGAATTAATATTTTTTTGCTTTTATGTGCTAATCTGTAAAATTAAGAATGAAAATATTATTTAAAAATCAAACCCGGATTCAGAAGACAAAAAGCTAAATCTCTCGAAAAGCAGCTCTTTACATAAAAATCAGTGTCGTTTTCAGTTATTCCTTTAAGGTCTCAGGCATATCCCTGCTTCGGGTAATAAATATCCAGTTTTTTGTAATTTCACAGTGGTCCTGAAGTAGGTAGCATAAATGAAAGAGCGCTTTTTTATGCTATTTTCCAGAAAAAAGGTATAATGGAGTGCATACTAAATTCTTTTTTAAAGATAAATACCTATTTATAAAGCTATTCTCAAATTTAATATTGAGAACCGAGTCAAAATAAGGGGAAGTCAAATGTCCGGACCGAAATCCAGCAATCACCTTCATGACAGAAAGAGCACTTATGAGAAATCCCATGAGCAAAGCCATAAGCACGGCGGGCTTTTCAATTCCCGGCTTTCCCTCCATTCCCTCTCTCACAAATTCTCCCATACCAATTCTCACGAGCATTCCCAGTCCCACGGGCACAGCCACACGCATGGGAGGGTTGACCCTTCCATAACCACTACCCGTAAAGGGCTCTGGGCTGTCAAGTGGTCCTTTATAGGGCTGATGGCAACAGCAGTTCTGCAGATTTTCATCGTTATTATGTCGGGCAGTGTTGCCCTCCTTGCCGATACCATTCACAACTTCGGGGATGCGTCAACGGCGATTCCCCTTGCAATCGCTTTTTCCCTTGCGAGACGAAAACCGAGCAAACGCTTTTCCTACGGGTACGGCAGGGTAGAAGACCTTGCAGGGGTAATCATTGTTTTCCTGATCCTGTTCAGTGCAGCAGTTGCAGGTTACGAATCCGTGACCCGCTTCTTAAACCCCCAGCCTGTAGGGCATTTGCAGGCTGTAGCTCTTGCTGCAATCATAGGTTGCATCGGAAACGAGGTCGTGGCGCAGTTCCGCATGAAGGTCGGAAAGGAAATCGGGAGTGCAGCCCTTATTGCCGATGGATACCATGCACGAGTGGACGGCTTTACCAGCCTTGCGGTTCTTATAGGGGCAGCAGGCGTCTGGCTCGGGTATCCGATTCTTGACCCGCTTATTGGAATGTTAATAACAATTGCTATCCTCAAAATAGTCCTTGACTCGAGCAAACTGGTATTTACCCGCCTTCTTGACGGCGTTGAGCCTGAAGTCCTTGATAAGGTCAAAGCCATTGCTGAGAGTGTCGAGGGCGTCTGCGAAGTCACAGACCTCAGGGTCCGCTGGATCGGGCACAGGCTCCATGCGGAGATCAATGCTTCTGTTGCCCCGTACCTTTCGGTTGAGGAAGGGCATGAAATTGCCAACGCCGTAAGGGAGAAGCTTCTGGAGAATTTTTCCTACCTTTCCGGGACCACCATCCATGTCGATCCTGTTACAGCTTCAGGGGAGTGCTGCCACTGTGGGCCCGAAAGTGAAGGAAAGATAAGCTTAAAGCAAATTGTTTCGGCTGCCCATTCCAGCTGAGGCTCTCAGAGAGATCTCAGTTTTCTCTCCTGAACTCCTCTTAGTAGCCTTTGTCTCCTTTCTTTTATCTGATTCCTGTGTCGATTGAAATCTCCAGGTGAGCCGTTTCTCCCGGTAGAATCTGAATTTTCTCAGGCAGGTCTGCTGTTCTGTCAATTCCCAGGGGTTTCATGTCCACAATATATTTCCCTGCCTTCAGCTCAGTTTTTATGTGCCCCTCGGGGCCAACACTAATTCCTTTGACCAGCTCCCCGTCTTCAGTATAGATCTGGAGAGTTCTTGCCAGGTAGATCTCAGCCTTCTGTTCTTCCGGAATATTGCAGGGCTCCACGGGGCAGAGTGGGCTTATTGTGATATTTCCCTCTAAAAAGCCGGTTTTAGAATCCGTTTCGGAATTCTGTTCGAGGCAGCCTCCTATAAAAAAAGAGATGAGAAAAAGGATTCCTATTATCCCTTTCCGAAAGCAATTCTTTTCTCCCATCCTGCTTTCTTTCTGCAACATTTCCTCTTTTCTCAACATCCCCTTCCCGACCAGTCTTTTCCTCTTAAAGCGTTCTTTTTCAGCTTTTCCCCTGAAAGGCTTACCTTAAGGTAAGCCCTTCAAGAGCTATTGTGTATTCCTTACTTTTTTCGTCATATTTTATGCTGTAGCTGGTGGGATAATAGGCGCTTTTCTGATACTTTTGCGGAAGTTTTAGGTCCTCTGTCAATTCCGGTTTCGTTTCAAGGAAAGCTATCGTGACCATGGGCTCGAGAAACACCATTTTCCCGTCATAAAACCCGTAGATAAAGGTCTCCTCAAAAGGTTGTCCGTTAAATTCGGGTGCTTTCGGGTCTACCCAGTGTGCTCCCATCCTGGGCACTCCCCCGGGTGTGGAAACATACCCTTCCGGAATGTATTCAGGCTCCGGTTCTTTTGATAACTTTTCACTGTCTGCCTCTGAAGCTGTGATTTTATCCCTCTCTTCCGGGCTTATCATGTAAAAGTGAAAGTCAAAATGCGGTTTGTCATAGATTCCCTGGGGTTCGTGTCCCTCTGGGTTCCAATCAATTCCGATGTGGTTAAAAGCCGTGGACGCCGCTTCTTCCGGCAGAGCAAGCGTATATTCTACAGTTTCTCCTTCGGAAAGCCCGGTAAGAGCGGATTCGCTGAAATTTATCCCTATCGCTGAAGGTTTTCCTTCAGAGTCAAGCGTCACCCAGGAACAAACCGTCCCATTGCCCAGGGTTTTACTTTCCCCAACAAAGGTTTCCATTTGGGCCTGTGTCTCAACTGGCGTTTCTGCAGGTGTTTCTGCAAGTGTTTCTGCTAGCGGGTGAGATTCTTTTTCTGCACATCCGGAAAAAACAATTGTAATTGCTACAAGTAAGCATAAATAATAAGGTACTTTTTCGATTTTCATATTCCTCCCCCCCACAGGGTTTTTTTATTTTTTAAAGCCCTGAACAAATTTTCATCATCTTCAGGCTGTAAACACCACGTCTACTTTCTCAACATCCCACAAAGCTCCCAGTTTTTCCATTATGTCCTCTTTTATCGCCGGAGCAAACTGGTGGTCCGCAGGCAGGTCAACAACCACCCTGACCACTCCGGCTTCAACACTCGTTTTAAGGATCAGGTTCGTGCGGATAATGTCAAGCCCGGTTAATGGATTCATAACGTGTTTGAGCCTCCGCCGGACAACATCTTCGGTTGTGGGTTCTTTTTCAGTAACAAGCCCGTGCTTTTCCTCATAGTCCCGGATTGCGGCACGCAGGCCCTCAACTGCAAGCACGGAGCAGTGGGCTTTAATCGGAGGGAGCCCTCCCAGTTCTTCAGAAGCCTGTTTCCAGGTTATTTTCTTTGCTTCATCCAGAGTTTTTCCCTTTGCAAGGTCCGTGATTACGGACCCTGTAGCAATATTTGAAGCACACCCGTAAGATTCGAATTTAACGTCTTCAATAACTTTTGTTTCGGGTTCGACTTTTATATATACGGCAACCATATCTCCGCACGCCGGACTTCCTTCCAGCCCTTTTCCGTCAGGGTTCTCTATCTTCCCTACATTGTGCGGGTTTCTGAAATGTTCCAGCACTTTTTCGCTATAAGGAAACTTTATGCCCTCACTTTTCTTTTCGATTTTCATCTTCCTGCTCTCCCTGTCCTTTTCTTTTTCTGCCCATTCCACTTATTCTCTTGTTTTCGGCTCATTTTTTTGCAAGTGGGCTTATTTCCCTGAGCCTTGCTACAATTTCACTCATGGCATCGATAGCCTCATCCGCATCTTCCATCTTGTTGTAGCGCCCGAATGTAAAGCGTACCGAACCGTGAGCCCTCTCATGGTCTCCCCCTATCCCTCTTATCACATGGCTGGCTTCAAGGGAGCGGGAAAAACAGGCTGAACCCGTGCTCACTGCAAACCCTCTCATGTCCATATGCAGGGTTACGGATTCACCTTCCACATAGTGGAAAGTCAGATTTGCGTTCTGAGGAAGACGTTTTTCCCGGCTTCCATTGAGGGTGACCTCCTGGATTTCGGAAAGGGCTCTTTCAATTACCCGGTCTCTCATAGCTGCAAGCTGCCGGTTTTCTTCTTCGGTTACAAGTTCCGCCGCCGTTGCAAACCCTACGGCTCCGGGAATATTCTCCACGCCCGCTCTCAGGTTAAACTCCTGAAAGCCTCCATCCATGAATTTAGTTATGGGCGTATCTTTCCGGATATAGAGCGCCCCTATTCCTCTGGGCCCGTGAATTGTATGGGCTGACATTGTCACAAGGTCTACGGGCAGATCCTTTACATTGAGGGGAAGCCGGGTAAAGCTGTGGGTAGCATCGGTATGCAGGAGCACATCTTTTTCTTCGCATATCTCAGAAATAGCTTTAAGGTCCTGGGCAGTCCCTATTTCCTGATTGGAATGCTGGATCGAGACCAGGATGGTTTCTTTTGTAATTGCTCTTTTGAGTCCTTCAAGGTCGGCAAACCCCTCTGCATCCACATCCAGAAAAGTCACGTCAAAGCCCTGCTTCTGAAGGGCTTTTGCGGTATTTAAGACCGGAAAATCTTCTATCTTCGAGACGATAATATGCTTGCCTTTCTTATCCTTAAGGGCCCAGGCTGCTCCTTTAAGTGCCATGTTGCTTGATTCAGTATCCCCCGAAGTGAACACAATTTCTTCGGGAGCCGCTCCAAGCCCTGAAGCTATACCTTCCCTGGAATTTTCCAGGCCCTCTTTTGCATCGATGCCCATAGAATAGCCAAACTCAGATGTTGCTACCGCATAGGTATCAAAAAAGTAAGGCTTCATTGCTTCAAGCACCCTTTCATCCAGCCGGGTACATGCAGCATTGTCAAGATAAATCATATTTTCAAATATCTCTTTCCCCTCCTCAGATACTTCTATTTCCTCAGATGCTTTTATTTATAGTGAGACTTCAGTCGAAATGAAAATGCTGAGGTTTAAGCCCCTAAGCAAAACCCGGAAGATCCGGACTAACGCAGAAATTTTAATTCCGGTTCCCCTTTCCGGATCAGATAAAGAGGGTTATGTTTGCGTCCCTTGCTTCCTGGATATACGAGCCAACAGCACCCCATTCGTCTACCCATTCCGTTCGAAGCTCTTCTTTCGTTATGCCCATTATCTCCATGGTCATTTCGCAGGCTATGATCTTTCCGCCAAGTTCCTTAAAATCACTCATCAGCCTTTCAAGTGAAGCGACATTGGCTTTGTCCATTCTTTTTTTGATCATCTGCCTGCCCAGGCCCATCATGTTCATTTTGGAAAGCGGCCCCTTTTCAAGCTCCCCTTTTTTAAGCCGCATGAGCCCCCAGAAAGTGAAGTATATGGAGGCTTCCATTCCCATTGCCAGGGCTCCGTTTCCTATTATAAGCGCGCTGTATACCTTGTCCATATCCCCGCTGTGCAGGACAATAACTGCTTTTTCCCCCATTTCCCCTCCTTTTCCGGCCTTACCTCCGGATCTTTATCTCCCACTCTTTCCCTCCCTCTTTGTCTTCAATCTCCAGCACCTTGAGTCCCATCGCCTCACATGCCATGGGGATTTCTTTTTTTGATGCCGGATGTGTGCCCTTTACAATTACAAGGTCTCCCGGAGAGGCTTTTTTGAACGCTTTTCTGCACTCTACCAGCGGGACCGGGCAGGTCTGCCCTCTAACGTCTATTTCCAGTTCTGCCAATGTTCTTACCCCCGAAGTAAGAGAAATGGAACGTTTCTAAAGGTAACTATGCCTTCTTCCCCCAAATTCATTATATTCCAAAAAATATATTATCGTTTCCTATTGATAATATTATCCGGGAGCTGTCTACCCCTTTCTCGGGCTTTTTGCCTGCTCTTTGCAGAGATAACGTTTCTATTAATGTTTGTCCGTGTTCTCACAGGGCTTTTCTTATCTTTTCTGCGACTTCTTCCAGATTGGTCGTATCGGGTTCGGTCCATACTATTGATTTTATTCCTCGGCCTCCATCCCCTTTTTTCCTTGGAATAATATGTACATGCACATGGGGGACTTCCTGCCCGGCCACTTCCCCGTTATTAATGCCGATGTTCGACCCTTCTGCTGAAAACGTTTTTTCAACTGCAGCCGTAACTTTTCTTGCAGCTTCAAAAAGCATGGCAACGTCTTCTGCGTTCATATCCGTAAAGTTGCTGAAATGTTTTTTAGGAGCTACAAGCGTATGTCCCTCGCTTGCAGGGTAAATGTCAAGAAATGCATAAACAGCGTCATCCTCATATATCCTGTGTGAAGGGATTTTCCCTGATATTATCTTGCAAAAAAGGCAGTTTTCTGTCATGTGGTATCCCCATAAAGGTTTAGGAGGGTACACTTATATCAGGGTTCTGTTTCCTTAATATGTTTTAATTCTAAGGCGGGAAGTCTCCTTCCTTGATGCGAAGCAGCAGGAATAGTTCACCAAGTTTTAATTACAATCCGGATGTTTTCTCTCTTTAAGCTATTCTAAAGTTATCCTGAAATACATTTTTCCTAGCATCGGATCAGAATCCTGGAGAGTAAAATTATTATGATCGGTTATATTGCAGGTGCCCTTACAACCATAGCTTTTGCCCCTCAGCTTATAAAAGCCCTGACCACGAAATCCACAAAAGATGTATCTCTTCTAATGCTGCTTTGCTCTACTTCCGGCATGGTCCTCTGGCTGCTCTACGGACTTCAGGTAAAAGATCCCGCGATAATTGCTGCAAACAGTGTTTCCGTTATACTGGCTGCCTCTCTTCTGGGACTCAAGCTTAAAAATGACGGCATAAGTTCAGTTTTTGAGTTCGGCAAAAAGATGCGAAGGCCTAAAAATAAAAGTGTCTTTCTCTGGAAATGAAGTATGGGGAGCAACTGTATATTCAGCAGGGTATAACTATAGATTCAGTCAATTATTAAGTTGCAATCATATTAATCAGCTGTTCGACTTGCTTTCTCATGGGGTATAAACATTGGGTAGAACCATAAGCGGCGCATTAATAGGTCTGGTCTGTACTTTAATTTTTTATTTTATTCCGTTCGTAAACTCGGTAGCTCCTTTACTGGGAGGCTTACTGGGTGGTTATTATGCAGACGGAGGCCCCGTAGGAGGGCTAAAGTCCGGAATTCTTATGACAGTTTTCATGATAATTCCTGGCTTTTTTCTTGGGGGAATCCTTGGAGTCGTGCTACGCGATACCCCTGTCCTCGGAGGATTTGTAGCAGCTTCTGCTCTTATAGTTACGGTAGTCATCGTAGCTCATACAGCGATAACAGGTATTATTGGCTCTGTAATCGGGGCTCTTCTGGCCGAAAGAAAAACGGGCTGAAACTCACTGTTCAAGCGTTAAAAATCTGCATTTTTCGAATGGGAAAAATAGGGGATTGAAGAAAAGAATCTTTTCAGATCTTTTTCTTCAAAACGGCGTATCCCACAATAAACGCAAACAGAGGCAGGGCAATTATCATAAATATCTTGGCCAGTTCCATCGGCTCTTTGACCATGCCGCCTTCTTTTTCTGCACTGCTGTCCAGAATCGCCTTCCCGTCTTCCCAGCCTCTCAGGGTCTCCTGTATTCCTTCTCCTGTTTCTCCAGTTCCTTCTTCTCCCGTATATTCACTTATTGCAAAGCACGAGAAGGCGATCGTTTTTGCCCTGAAATATACGTAGTCTTTGTCTTCACCTGTTTTTTCGGTAATTAACGGCTTCCATTTGCTGTCGTACCATAGAAGGGTTACATTGGATTCATCAACACTGTTGTTTTCTATCCATTTCTTCTCAACTTTGAACCCTGTATAGGCGTTCTTAAGGGAATCCTCAAGTCCTGCTCCTTTATTCCCCACCCAGATGTTTAATTGCTTGTATATCCTTCCAGGCGGCTGCTTCTGGACAAAAATGGATTTTCCCTTGAGAACCTCTACGGTTGCTGTCGTTTTCTTAAACGTCTTCTTCGGGTCAAACTCAACATATGCAATACACGTGGCATTTCTCGCGAAATCATATTTGACATGGTAGCCGCTCATTATGTTTCTTGTATCAAGCTCTTTGACTTCCACATTTTTGGCTGGCTCTTTGGAAACGCCACCTCCCATGCTGCTACTGCTGCTACTGCTACTGCTGCTACTGCTGCCGGGGCTGGAACCCGAACTCCCTCCGCTGCTGGAAGTAGCTTCTTTGGAGATGCTTACAGTCCTGGTCAGTTCATTGTTCGTTTCGTCGTCTTCGCGGATGGCATTTTCGGAATCTGCTACCAGTCTCACATCTACGCTTCCTTCTGCTTCAGGAACCCAGTGAAAAATACCCGTTGTGGTTCCCCCTATCGCAATTTCAGGTATCGATACTTCTCCTTCCTGAGTCAGGTTAGTCCCACTGATATAATATTTTAGCTCGCTGCTTGCTGAGTCCCTGAGTCCGTTGTTCTTTATTGATACTGTAAAGGTAATGTCGTTTCCTACCTTGGGGGATGCCGGGTTTATAGAAATGGATTCTATTATAAGATCCGGAAGTATTGTTTTCACATCGACAATTTTTGTGAATTCATTGTTATCTTCATCACTTTCGCGAACGTCTTTTCCGGAGTCAATAAGTACTTTCACTTCCATTTGTCCTTCTCTATCCGGGACCAGGGAGAATTGAATGTCCGCCTCTTCCCCTACTGAAAGAGCTGGAATCTGGATGCTATCCTGTGCCGGGGAGGTTCCGTTAATATAATATTCTGCCTTGGCTTCCTCCGAAGAGAACGTACCCTGGTTCTTAACTTTCAGGGTGAGGTTCATGATCTTTCCTACTTCTCCCTCAGCCGATTCAGGTACGATGTCTTCAATAACCAGATCCGGAAGATATTTTTTTGCTACCGTTACAGTGTCCGCTTTTTCGTTGTTCTCTTCGTTGCTCTCGGCTACCACGTTGTTCTCGTCAATAATTGCTTTTAGCTCTACAGGCCCTTCGTATATAGGAATCCATGTATACGATACAGAACTGCTTTCCCCCCCGGATAACCTGGACACATCCCATTCCTTAACCGGACTTCCGTTAACGTAGAGGTTCAGAGTCGTTGCTTTTGAGACTGCTGTTCCTTCGTTCTTCACATTTATCCATATTCTTTGATGCTCACCTATTTCAGGATACTCAGGATAGTCAAGAGTGTCTATTATCAGGTCCGGGTATCTGGTCTTTTTGAAAGTTATATATCCTGCCGTTTCGACGTTGTTATCTTCATTGCTTTCTTCCACCGAACCTTCTTCATCCACCTCTGCACTTATTTCTACCGAACTTTCCGTTTCCGGTGTCCATGAATACGATATTTCTTTACTATCACCTGCTTCTATTTCGGGGACGGAGCTTTCTCCTATCTTATTCCCGTCGCTGTAAAAAACCAGATTTGTTGCTCCTGATGCTGCATCACCCTGATTTGTTACGATTGCTGCAATGGTTACCTCTTCCCCAACTTCTGGAGTTGTCGGGCTCCAGGAGACGTCAACCACCAGGTCAGGCAGTAAAACAGTTGAATTTCCGTCATCCTCGGAAGGTATGTCCTCAGCTGCAGCAACCACAACCGGCATAATTCCCGGAATTAACAACGTTATTATCAACACATAGATCAAAGAATGAAAATAACTTACTTTCATTTTTATTAGCCTCCGCCCCACAAGTCTATGAACAGAAATTTCTGGTATATTAATAGCTTATGACAGGTAGCTATCTAATTCGTCGAAATTAAGGTACATTAGTAGCTTATGACAGGTAGCTATCTAATTCGTCGAAATTAAGGTACATTAGTAGCTTATGACAGGTAGCCATCTAATTCGTCGAAATTAAGGTATATTAGTAGCTTATTGACAGGTAGCCATCTAATTCGTCGAAATTAAAGTATATTTGTAGCTTATTGACAGGTAGCCATCTAATTCGTCGAAATTAAAGTATATTAGTAGCTTATTGACAAGTAGCTATATAATTCATCGAAATTAAGATTCTGATTTTTATCTCGGACTCAAATTTTCAGGTAACTCCTTATCTCTAATATTTATACCTTGCCCGAGGATTACTTTGTACAATACATTACTTCTCCTGCTTCATATTTAAGGCTCTACACTCTCAATTCTTTTTTTCCTCCGAAAACCCTGCTTCCCGGAGGAGGAACAATCTCAAGCTCTTTTTCCTGAGGGTTTTGCTCTTTGCCTGATCCCTGCCGCATTAAGTAAAAACACCTCTTCTGCCGCACGCAGGGCACCCTCATCAAAGCAGTTTGAGTGCCTACTTTCCTGGGGCTTTATTCTTTGTGTTTTTGCAGAACTAACCTGACATATTATAAATTTATCTATTTCTGTTTATTTTATTTCAGAGACAAACTCCGGAAGATTTTCCTTGAAATTCTATTATACCCGCTCAGTAATTATCTCAGCTCACTAATTTCTCAAAAGCGTATCAATATTCCGCAGTGGATATCCTTTTATTTCCCCTTTCTCCATATGTTCCGGTTCATGAGTTTAATCTAAAAATCGGCGGGTGACAACAGGAATGAACAAAGGTCTAAAGAATTGATGTATAAAAAGGGAGTGAAAAAGAAATGTAAAAAACGCACATGAATTCTCCGAATAACAGGCACAAAATATGAAAGTGCATAAAGTACTTTCATGCCAAAGAAAAGAAATGTAAAAAACTTAGACGATCAGGTATTTACTGTCCTTAATCTGAGCCCTGCTGTCCACACCGAGGATTTCGGCGATTTCAACACCTTCGCTTCCTACGTCGGAAAGACGGGTGTACATTTCAGCTTTTGAGATATACTTCTCGGTTCTTGTCCCGTCAGCCTCTTCCATTTTTATGGTAATTTCTTCTTTATTGTGGCCTCTTGCCAGGCATTCGTGGACAATCACGCCGTACTGTTCGGCAATCACTTTCAGGCAGTCGAAGATCTGGTTCGTCGAGACTGCATCCTCTTCGTCGAGTAAGACTTTTGAAAGGGTATAGGTTCGGAGATTTTCCCGGAGGTAACTCTGGACCTTTCCCGGAATTTTGGCAAGAGCCTCCATATCTATATAAGCCCCAAGCTCTTTGTCGCCAGTAATCTCCCTTTCATCTTCATATACAAAGTACTTGAGCCCCCCGCCTTCTATCCTGAACTTCCGGTTTGCTTTTTTATTTTCAAGAATTAGACGGACATTTTTCTCGCTGTCATATTCAAGGGAACTTACGAGAAACTCGGAGATATCCTGCATTTTTATTTTCTCTTCTTTTCGCAGGATGCCTGTCTTTGTCCATCCGGGCAGGCTAAAGCTTCCGATAAGCCTCTCTACTGTCAGAGGCTCTTCTGTAAACCAGAGTCTATAATAATATTGCAGGCCTGAAACCGAACCTTCCATTTCCCCTGAAACACCGCTTATACTGCTGGAAAGCTCAAATCTCTTCTCTGCTCCGTATATTCCTGAGATCAAAAAAGGAGTGAGGACCTCAAGAACCCTGGTTTCAATTTTTTGATATTCCTGGGCAGCTCCACTTTCTATTTTTCCGGACTCCATTTCGAGAATTTCACGCTTTCGCCCGAAATTTTCACTGCATGTGATCTGGATCGCATCAACACAGGGCATTAAATCCTCGGTGCCTATATCTCTTGCTAATTTCTTTACAAGTGAGCGGAGTTTCTCCTCAAAAATATCCATTCCAGTGATTCTGTTGTTCAATTCATGGAGCGCTTCTTTATTTTTGCACTTGATTTCTATTATGGAATTCTCCAGAGGGATTACTCGGGCAGTTATGTCTATGAATGATTTCAAATCTTCAATGAAATCCCTCTGCACAGGCAGTTCCGTAGAGTCCTGGTAAATATATTTCATAAAAAGCACCCTGGATATCTGAATTAACTCTCCAAATATTCTATGCCTTATAGCTATATAACATTTTATCCAGGATCTTCAGGCATTTTTATACAACGTTCCCCTCTCCCCGTAAGCTGTGCCTTTGCCCCGGATTTTTCCCAAATCTTTGGGAAGGTTTTTACCCTCCCGGAATTCACAGAAGAACTTTTCGGACAGGGTCCAGAATCTCATTTATATATTTTGCAGCTGCATTTTTAAGGTCCATCGGGTGGACTTTTTCTTCTATGAAGTTGCTTTCCATCTCAGCATAACTGTGGTATGTGAGGTTGCCCCCGAATTTTTCCTGCCTTTCGATAATAACTGTCTCGTACCTTGGGAAGATGTGGTAGCGGAAAAGAGCAAGGATCGGGTTTTCTTCTACGTCTCCTATCTTGCAGAAAGCTTTCTTGAACTTCCTGGTGATCTCTTCTTCCGTATCATCTACTGAAATAAAGTTATCCTTTGAAGAAGCCATCTTGGTCCCATCAAGCCCGAGGAGGATAGGAGTGTGAATACAGATCGGAGTGTCAAATCCGAGGCTCTTTAAATTTTCACGGGCAAGCATGTGGATTTTCCTCTGGTCAATCCCTCCTACTGCTACATCCACCCCAAGCAGGGCAATGTCAATAGCCTGCATCAGGGGATAAACCATCTGGGAAACTGTGGGGTCATCCATTGCACGTCCGACCTCGTCCATGCTCCTTTTTGCCCTGTTAAGGGTGACTGCTCTTGAAAGTTTGAGCACGTTTAACATGTACTCGGCTCCCAGCTGGAAGTCTGACCCGTAAACGAAATCAGTCTGTTCTTCATCAAGCCCGAGAGCGATAAAGCAGCGCCTGTTGTAGTCTGCAATCTTCCGGACCTCTTCCAGAGTGCCTTTCCTGTTCAGATAAGCGTGTACATCCGCAAGCAGGACAGTGATCTTGAAACCTGCTTTTTGCAAATCTATTAACTTGTTTACGGTAAGGACGTGCCCCATGTGGATTTTTCCGCTCGGCTCGTAGCCTACATAAGCACGGGGAGCTTCTTTATTGTTAAGGAGTCCTTCCAGTTCTTCTTCTGTTACAATTTCCTGAACATTTCTTCTGATAAGCTCAAGTCTGTCCATTGCATCTACATTCCTTTTATTTTCTTATTCTGAAAAACTCAGTTTCTATTAATAAGTTTCTCTAAAAACGGTATCCCTTCTTCGGATTTGAATTTTGGGATTTCCCAGTTCTGAGTAATTTTTCTTCGCAGGGATTGTTCCTCTTTGCCGGATACCGGATTAAAGCCCCGGATTTCCCACGCTTCTTTTGAGATAATGATTCCCCTCCTCTGCCAGGCAGGAAGCGCCGCAAGATTGATTCCTTTCTTAAAAAGCATCTCATGGATTTCCGATTCCTTTTTTCCTTTCAGACACTTTGCAGCTTCGTTCTTCCCCATGCCTTCGTTCCTGAGAGCATAATATCCCCAGGAGGCCACAAAGTTGCGCCAGGCCTCCAGCTGCCTCCAGTGAAAGTACTCAGGGATTTCTTCTTTTTGAAGAGCCACAAGTCTGGAATCAAAGGCTACGGGTTCTTCAAGCCGCAGTTTTATCGTAAGAGCACTTCCCAGAAAGCTCGCCACAACAGAGTCGATTTTTTCCACTCTGCCGTCAAAAGGAAGGTCTGTGAACAGAAAGCTGATTTCATCTGAAAAAGTATAGGCAAAAAGAGGGCTTAAACCGCTTTTTTTTATGAAGAGTTCGGCAGTGTCCGCCATTGCTCTGGCGAAGGTTTTGTCATAGGGTTTCTCAAAGCCCAGGCCTGAAAGTGTATTTTTGAAATTCCTGCCGTCAGCGCGCAAGACCACTGGCGGGATACAGCGCATTTCAGCATAGATTTCCCGGGTTTTCATATACCTTTTCTAAAGACAATTCAGTCTTCTTTCCTCTTTTTGTATCTCTGGATTACGTCTCTGATTATGATAATGTCGGCTGCTGTTATAACCCACCGGTAGGGAATGATAATACCTCTGCTGCTGATATCGAAAAGTTCCCTGTTAATGTCCGAAACAGCAAGCCCGGTAACTTTCTGTTCCTCTACATCAATTACAAGGTCCTGCAACTTCCCTACATAAACACCGTTGTTTGTGTATATGTTTAGGCCAAAGAGTGATGTGAGTTCTGCGCGCATTATATCCCTGCTCTATTAATTATTTAATTAATTAATTTAAGTTATCTATGCATCCTAAATTTATTTAAATCTCTTCCTCTACCTTATATGAAAAACATACTTATATATCTTACAGTTTTACTGAACTCTGTTCTCTATAAATAAATATAATCCCAGATTTTACAGTTCTACTAAATCTTAATGTTTACGATTAACGAATTATCTATTACCTTTTTCGGGAAGAACGATTTTAAATCTACTTTATAGGATAAATACTCCATGTTTAAGTTTTATCAGAGGTGAGGGGGGTTTTTCCATTAAATTCTTTTCTGAACTGTCCCTGCAGGGGAAATGGAAACTCTGGATTCATTAACAGCTCTTATCCTGTTTGATCCTGGAGGAGTAACTTTCCTTTTGTTTTTTTATAGCCTAATAACAGAAATAAACTGGAAAATAGGGCAAAACCGGGAAATTGGTCAGGTCTCTGATAGTTTTTATAACCCGCCGGGAAAAATCTACTGAGTTTTCCGTTAACAGAACCCTGTCTTTTGTTAATACTTCCCTTTCAGCATTGCTCTTTTCAGTTTGATCTTTTTTCAGTTTGATCTATTTTCAGCTTGATATATTTTCAGTTTGATCTGTTTTTTAGCTTGATCTGTTTGTGCCTTTCTGGTTTATTTCTCATATCTCCAGCTTTGAGATTCCTCTTTTGATCGTTTCTGAGGACTTTCTGAGGATTTCGTACTGGCTTTCATCAAGTTTGAGTTCCAGGACTTCTTCTATCCCGTTTGCTCCCAGTTTTGCGGGCACTCCGAAGTAAATTCCTTCCTGCCCGTACTGCCCTTCAAGATAGGCAGACGCCGGAAGGATGCGCTTTGAATCTTTAAGCACGGCTTCTGCCATGCGCACAATGGCTGCAGACGGGGCATAAAAAGCACTGCCCTGTTTGAGAAGTCCTACTATTTCGGCTCCTCCATTTACTGTCCTTTCTACAAGCCTGGCAATTGTCTCGTCCGGAAGTAGTTCCGGAAGCGGAACTCCTGAAACTGTGGTATACTGGGGGAGGGGAACCATAAGGTCTCCGTGCCCTCCTATTACCATTGCCTCGACGTCCTTTTTCGAACACTTCAGTTCTTCTGCTATAAAGCTTGCAAAACGGCCTGCATCAAGCACTCCACTCATTCCGAAGACTTTTTTTGTCTCAAAGCCCGTTGTTTTCATAGCCACATATGTTACAATATCAAGCGGGTTTGTGACGTTTATAACAATGGAGTTCGGAGCATACTCTGCAATATTTCGGGAGACCTCTCCTATTATTTTCGAATTGGTTTTCATCAGGTCTTCTCTGCTCATTCCGGGCTTTCTGGCAATTCCGGCTGTGATGATCACCAGGTCAGAGCCTGCAATGTCTGCATAATCGTTAGTACCCGTTACCTGTGTATCATAACCATTTATTGCCCCTGCCTGCATGAGGTCAAGAGCTTTTCCCTGTGGCAGCCCTTCCACAATATCTGTCATGACAATTTCGCCAGGTTCCAGTTCGGCCAGCCGCTGGACTGTGGTCGCACCTACATTTCCTGCACCAATTACAGAGATTTTAGCCATAACTCGTACACCTGTTTCAAAGATTTATTTGCAGGAGGCTTTCCTGATTCCTTGCTGACTCCTGCGTTTAAAAAACGATCCTGAATTTCGAATCGGTCTGGTGGTAACTATTCTTTGTATTTATTTTTTTGGCTTTCTAGAAATCCTGAACTTGCCTTTTACCCAATCTCATTTTGTTGAACCCTATAGCCCTCTTTATATTTTGCCCCCGCAAGAGATAAAGAGCAGGTTCTATTATAACTAACTAAGTATATTAACCTTGTCTGCATGACTCCGGGCTGAGTCTTTACGGCAGGGTTGACTATTAACAATACCTCTACATGATCTGGCTCAGATTAACATCTGTTCAATGTAGTTCTGTTTAGTGAATAGTTCTGTTTAGTGAATAGTTCTGTTTAGTGAATAGTTCTGTTTAGTGAATAGTTCTGTTTAGTGGATAGTTCTGTTTAGTGAATAGTTCCCTGTTATGTCTCTTGATCCCTGGTTTACGTTTCTTGAAAGCCGCGGTCTGCGTTCCGTATCACTTTCAGTCCCCATGCAGTATTTTTATTAAAGATCACCTCCAATGAGTCAGGGGAAAAATGCTGAAGAACACATATATTCACATTCCGGGCGTAGGCAAAGCTCTCGAACAGAAAATCTGGGCTTCAGGAATAAATAGCTGGGACGAGTTCCTGGACATGGAAGACAGAATCTCAATTCCTCCCTCAAGGAAAACCAGAATATGTGAGGAACTAAAGGTCTCTTCCAGGCATCTGGCTGAAAAAGATTGTTTCTTTTTTTCACAGCGCCTGCCGTCTGCAGAACACTGGAGGACTTATTCTCTGTTTTCCGACTCTGCCGCTTTCTTTGACATCGAAACCACAGGGCTTTCCCCGGGCAGGGACAGGATAACCGTTGTTGGAATCTATGACGGGAATGAGTCCAAAATGTATGTAAGGGGAATTAACCTTGATGATATAGTGGAGGAATTCTCAAAATACCGGCTGCTTGTATCCTTTAACGGAGCCCGCTTTGATATTCCTTTCATAAAATCCGAATTTCCCGAACTGGAGTTCAAGCAGCTCCATATCGACCTGATGTATCCCCTCCGGCGTATCGGGTATGGTGGGGGTCTCAAAAATATCGAGAAGGTGCTTGGAATTCGCAGAAGCGAGGATACGGATGGTATGGACGGATTTGATGCGGTCAGGCTCTGGAGGCAGTATGAGAAGGGCGATAAGGGAGCTCTGGACCTGCTTCTTAAATATAATCGGGAGGATATAGTCAATCTGAAAACTATTGTCGAACTTACTTACCCTAAAATGGTTGAAAAGGCTCTGAAGACGTGAATCAGTGCGTTTTCCTCTCAGGATCTCGCCAAAAAGTAGAAATGTCAGCAACAGGTATATATTGTCAGTTAATACCTTATACATTTATATTTCTGTTCTGGATTTTGGCCTTACTGATTCATTGCTAGCTTTTATGGCAAAATCTTGTATGAAATCTTGTATGAAATCTTGTACGTAATTGCACAGGCTCACAATGGTATTGAACGCTATCTATATGCTCTGAAAGAAAGGGGAATTCAATGGCAGTAACACTGAAGTTCGGGGATAAAGTCACCGTTGCGGATGTAAGAAAACTCCAAGACATGGAAGATGTGGTGTTTGACAGGGAATGGTTTGAGAGGACCTATGAGCGAAGTAGAGACATGTATTATATGTTCCGGGATCTCGCCAAAAGTGATGCCGATCATGAGGCAATTAAATCCCACCACCTCAGATATGACATTACAAGAATCCCTCCCGGAATGCTCGGGTCGGAATACATTAAAACCTTAGGTCACTACCATCCGCCGGTTCCCGGCACGGATGTCTCCTATCCTGAGATTTATCAGGTGCTTGACGGTTCTGCTACCTATCTTCTGCAGAAAGTGGAGCCTGGAGAAGAGGACATTGTTCTGGATGTGGCAGTCATCAAAGCAGAAAAAGGAGACCTTGTGCTTGTCCCTCCCGGGTACGGGCATGTCACAATAAACGCTTCCGAAAAGACTCTTGAGATGGCAAACTGGGTTTGCCGTGATTTCTCCTCGGTATACGAGCCTATAAAAAGACTTTCTGGAGCTGCCTATTTCCTTCTTAAAGATGGCTTTGCCAAAAACCCCCTTTACAGGGATATCCCGTCCATTCGTTATCTCAAACCTCTGGGCTTTGATGAAATCGGGCTTGTTTCCGGCGAAAGCATGTATGATCTTGTGCATAGAGCTGAGAAACTAAGATTCTTGTCGGCTCCGCAGGACTACATGGGCTTCTTAGCAGGAGTGCTGTGAGGAGAATTCCGAGTTTCGGGATGTGTGCGATTCACATTCCAATTCATTTTTTCTGAAGGCTCCTCTTGGAAACCTTAATTTTAATCCTTAATTTTATCCTTTTAAAACCTAATTTTTATCTTTTAATTGTATCATTTAAAGGATAGGGACTTGTAGCCAGCGACTTGCAGCCATATAATTGATGCCAATCGGAAAGATATTTGTTCTCAATACTATCGAGAGGATATTTTTTTCTAGCGGGAGGATAATTTTTCTCCATACAATACACAACTTATAATAGGTATTAATACTTTCAATTACAGGAGGGTTGAAATGCAAAAAAATGGATACCGTATTCAGTTTACATCATCCAGAATCAGAGATCTCATGTACAGGACTACATTTAATCCTAAGAAGATGGATGGAGACATCATACTTAATCTCTCACTTATCGAGAAAAAAGACCTGGACGATGTGCTCGGGATCTTCAAGATGGTAATCTCAAGCGGGCTTTCCGTAACTCCTTACGTAAAAGTAATTTCCGAAGGGGAGTCAATCGGAAACCTGACCATTGGAAAAGGAAAAGTAGGGATCGGGACTGTTTGCAGTATAACTATTGACGGCGTACTGCTAAAAGCAGGAATTCCTGTACATCCGAAGCTTGGAGGTGTTGTCCAGATCCGAAACGGCATTCCTGTACGTTTTACCGATGTGCTGACATATGTGAGCACAACCGTAGATCCCCTTGAAGTCCTGATGTCTCAGGGAATCACTTCCGTGTCTGAAATGCTCAGGACAGGTTCAGGCAAGGTCCTTGCAAACCTGAGGGAAGCCCCAATGGTTGCAAGAGATGCGATCGAAAGCAGCCTTTCAGACCTTCTGGACGCAGGCTTCAGCGGAATTTTAGAAGTGGGAGAACCAAACACAAGGGTTCTGGACGTCCCCATTGAGAGAGACCACCTCGGAATAGTTGTCATCGGAGGAACAAATCCGATGGCTGTCGTGCAGGAGTATGGAATTCCTATCGACACAAGTGCAATGTCAAGATTAATTCCTTTCAGGGAAATGAGCCGGATTGAAGACCTGGTCTGAAACCTGCTTATAACCTTTTTTCCAGCCGCCCTTTCCCTTCTTTCTCGAGCCTTGAATTTGTTTTTCACGGAAGTCGGCTTTCCGGAATTCTTTCCGGAGGGCTGCTTTAATCATCTTGAACCTGTTTTCCGGCGAAGCTGTTCTCCTATGAAAAGGTCGAGTTTTCGGGCAAATTCTTCCTTCATGTGCTCGGGAATAGTTGCCCCAGCAGCAATATCGTGTCCGCCGCCTGCCCCCCCGACTTCTGCCGAGACGGTTGACATTGCTTCAGATAGGTTTACTCCTCTGCGGATCAGGTCCTGTGTCCCTCTTGCTGAGACCTTTATTCCTCCCTCTGTGTTTGCAAAGGCAATAATCGGGAGATTTCTGTTTTCAACTATTGTGGAACTCATGCCTGCAATTATTCCTACAATGGTTTCCTTTATCTGTGAACCTGCATCGAAATACTGGATGTTTTCGAGCTGAGTTACTCCATTTTCTTTAACGTACATAAGCCCGTTAACGAGGTTTTGCCTGTGTTCGGCAAGTAGTTTTCTGGCGTCTTCATAGGCTTTTTCCCTGTCCCCCATGCAGACTGCAAGCCCTATGTCAGCATGGTCGTATCGGGCAGTAGCATTGAGAAGAGTGGAAAATTCTGAGGCATCTCTCATTTCCGTTCCTTCCCTTTCATTGAGAAGGACATATACCTCACCTATCAGGCGCTCGATCCTGTATGACGGGATTCCTGATTTAAGGCAATACTGGATGAGGCCCGAGACAATTTTCTGCTTTTCAGAAACCTCAAGGTCTATCCAGCGTCTCCAGCGCTCGTCCTGACTGTAGCGAATATTCAGGGTATGAAGAAATTCTATGCAGGCCTCCTCGTCTCCGGTAAGTCCGGGAAGGTATGGGTCGGAAGAGTACTGCAGAAGTTTGTAGATCGGGCGGGTCTGCTTTCCGAACAGGGTCAGGTCTTTTTTGAACTCAAGGTGCCCTCCTTTCACCCCTTCCTCCAGAATTTGCCTGTTAATCCCTACAAGCTGCCCCATTTTCAGGTGCTGCATATCCCCTACAGCCCCTACTATGGCAAGCGAGGAGAGGTCTCGGTTCTTTCCGAGGGCTGAAGCCAGAAGGTAAGTTGTCCCCGAACCGCTCAGTTCGTAAGACCCGTTTGCCCCGAAAAGGTGCGGGTTGAGGTGAAGATCCAGAGTGCCCTGAGGCTGGTGGTGGTCTGAGACTACAGCACTGATCCCGCGGGATTTTATCTGTTCGCACATCCCGCTCCCGAGGTCCGTAAAAACTACAAACTCATGGTTTTCGTCTGCGATAGAGTCAAGGGCCTTTTCATCGAGCTGTTTTACAAAACGCGCTGTATATTCGAAATTTCCCCGCTCAAGAGCTGTGCAGATAATCCCTGCAGAGGTCAGCCCGTCCGCATCAATATGGGATACCACGTGCACTGACCTGTGTTTTTTTATCTCTTCGGCACACCTGCCTGCTTCTTTTCTAAATGCTTCCATAGTTTCAGTCATTACTCTCTCCGAGGTTCTCTGCTGCCTCAGTTAAGCTATCTTTTTCCCAGCGATTTTTTCTTTCCCACTCTCTGGGGTTTATCGTGTAATCTTTTCCATCCCTTTTGATTTCCGGAAAACTTCGGATTTCCTGTACTGTGAGTTTAAGATTTTTTGTACGATAAAGCTTCTCCAGTTCTTCCCAGGGGACCATATATGCTTCCCTTTCGCGGCCTGTCCCGAGGCGAAGCTCTACCGCAAGGAACCCCCTCCTTCCCGATCTATTCAGGTAGTCTGAAATCCTTTCTATTTGATGGATGCCTTTTTTGTCTACGGTAAAATGCTGGGAGAAGTAAAGTGCGTTTGCTCCTTTTTCCACGGAAATGCTTTTGCATTCGATCCCCAGGTACAGGTCCGGGTCAAGGGAATCTACAAGCACGTCAAGGAACTGTGAGGTAAACCTGTGCTGTTTAAGCCGATAGGAGATGGCTCTTATGCCTTTTTCTTCAATGTATGCATTAAATGAATTTACAAGCACACGTTCAAACTCGGTCATAAAATCCTTTCTCCTGTTTTTCTCTATTTTATTTTATCTTTTTATTTAAAATATAAGGGGCATACCCGGATTTATCTATAATAGTTTCCTTTAAAAGCTTGCTGGTGACTGGAAACTTTAAATCCATTAATTTCAGGAGACAGTTTTTCTGAGAGATTTTTCCTGAATCAGCCTGGGACTTCTGAGGTTTGCTTCAGGGTATGTTTGCTTCAGAATTTGTCTCTGGCTAATTAAAAAAAGTAAGGCAGGGAATTTTGCCGGAGAATAGGCGCCGACCAGGATTCTGATCGGCTTATTTAGAATTTTATTTCAATTTGATATAATAAAGGTTACAAAGTCCGGGCTGAGCCTTGTTTCCCTTACAAGTCTTTCTATGGTATCTTCATCGGAAAGACCTTCTTCCTTCAGTTCCCTTATGCGGTCAAATACATGCTGGGAAACTTCGGAATATTCGTTGATGTCTTTTCTGTGGCCCCACACATCGCCTTCAAGCAAAGCAATGTTCTGCATTGAAAGATACATCTGTGCAGAACTGGAAATAGTTCTCTTGTACGAGCTCGGGATGTGGATCGCTTTTACTTCCGGACACTTCAGGATGAGTTTAAAAATGTCCTTGTTGGATGGTCTGAATGCGAGATGGACAATTTCCTCATTGAGTTTTAAAGTGTCAATTTCTTCTTTTGAGCTTACAACTCTAATTTTCATTTTTATCACCGTTCTTTCCAGGTTTTTAGAGTTTGTTTTAGGGTTTAATTCAGGGTTTCTAGTTTTGATTTAGGGTTTCTAGTTTTGATTTTAGGGTTTCTAGTTTTGATTTTAGGGTTTTAGTTTTGATTTTAGGGTTTTAGTTTTGATTTAGGGTTTTAGTTTTGATTTAGGGTTTCTAGTTTTGATTTAGGGTTTCTAGTTTTGATTTAGGGTTTCTAGTTTTGATTTAGGGTTTCTAGTTTTGATTTAGGGTTTCTAGTTTTGATTTAGGGTTTTAGTTTTAATTAGTATTTCTTCGTTTTTTTTTGGATTTTGGGTTTGATTCAGGTTTTTTTTTCGGGTTTAATCTTATTTTCGTTTTTATTTTTAAATTCAAAACCTGAGTGGGGCTTTGAATCATATATATTACGTTTTTTATTATGTTAAGATCTCATAATATTTATTTTTTTATGAATGTTTTTTTACTTTTATTTTATTCAAAATTTATTCTTGAAACTGACCCTCTTAATAGCGTATTTTCTACATATTCTGTTTTTCTTTCTCAGGTTTTAAAATTCATCTTTTGCGGGTTTGCCCTTAAGTGGTCAGCACCCTTTACCTGAATCTTGAAGAGTATTTTCCCGAAAGCAAAATTTGTTATTTTATTTTAGGGTGTAAATATTTTTGCATAATTAGCGAAGGCGGGTATACGTTAATATACCATACTATTTAACATTTTTCTGTAAATTTCTCCCTGTGAAATCCACGAATTCGAATGCCCCAGACAGGGATTTTAGTTAAATAGTTCCTTTTTTATTGTCTACTTTTTCCTTATCTTTCAGGTAACACGGATAAAATACTCCCCCTTTTTATTAAGTTTTAAAATTTTTTTATGACCCCGATCATTCATTCCCCTTGACGGTTAAACTGGTTTTTTTCAAAATCAGTTCTTACGTCTTTGTTTATTTTAACTGACTGACGTATAAATTTTGACTTATACTTCAATATTATTATTCTGTTGACTTACTTTATTTACACAGTACTATTTATATTTTTACATTAATTATATTTGATGGATCTTATATCTTTAATATATATCTCGTTGATATAAAAGAAAAGCTACGCTATTCAATTTGTTTATTTCCCTTTGTTGATTACTTATTTCTCTTTATTGACTTGCTTATCGAGGTTGTAGCTTTATTCCTCTGGAATGTTTGACCCCCGGCCAAACCTCTCTAAACACCGTCTTTTAAATAACAAAGTCTTACTTTTATATTTCTAAAATTTATTAATCTGCTATATACTATTAAAATTTATATATTTTTCTCTACTGTCCAATCTCCTCCTAAATCTCAACTAAACTGAAAGGGATAGTTTTTTCGGTAATCTGAACTTTTACAGGGGTTATTTCTGGATAAACTGGAACATAAAAAGAGTTGAAGAAAAGTTGTTGCAAATGGAGTTGAAAAAAGTGGTAATAAGGAGAGTTGAAGAAAGTTGTTGTAAATGGAGTTGAAAAAAGTGGTAATAAGGAGAGTTGAAGGAAAGTTGTTGTATAGTATAGGGTTGAAAACTCGGCTTAAGGTATTGAAATCCGTTTACGCAAACCGGGGGGATGAGAGCTAATTTTTAGTTCTTCAGGGTTTTTGACATATAAACTCCGTCGAGAGTGTACCCGAGTTTTCGGTAATATTCTCTGGCTCCTATTCCACTGATTATTGCAAGTTTCCCGTAACCGGCTTCAGATGCGGTTTTTTCCGCGTACTCAATAAGCTCCTTCCCATAGCCCCGATGCTGCCATTCCTTTTGTTTTGCCCCTTTTCCCACAGGGACCATGGAGCCATAAACATGCAGCTCTCTTATCAGGGCTGATTCCTGCAGTTCCTGGCGGTGGGGAGTTGCCGGGAAACGCAGGCGAGTGAAGCCGATAAGGACATCTGCCGAAAGGTCTTCAAAAGCAATGAAATGCTCTGTACCGTTGCAGGCTTCGTAAGTTTCCATAGTAAGCTCGATGTCTTTTTCGTTTATCTTTCTCCCTTTCAGGCTGTTGTGCCCTACTTCCCTGCAGCGTATGCAGCGGCATTTGCCTCCTTTTTCCCGGAGTTTTTCCTCTGCGAGCTGCCTGAGGTTACTCTTTCTGACGCCTGCAAAAATCTGGTGGGCCGGAATGTCCCGCTGGATGCGCTGGAGCCTTACCCATTTGGGCAGGATGGCTTTTATGTCGGCAACAAGCTCTGCAGCCTCTTCATCGGAAAGGGCCTGATATTCTCCGGCTTCCCACATCCTGTACAGGGCTGTGCCTTCGGTCACAAGGGTCGGATAAATTTTGAGGTAATCCGGCCTGAAACGCGGGTCTTCAAAGAGTTTTTTAAACCCTCTCAGGTCGAGTTCGGAATCCGCTCCCGGGAGGTGGGGCATCATATGGAAGCCTACCTTAAAAGCGCTGTCTCTTAAAACCCGGTTAGCCCTTACGATTTCCGCAACTCCGTGTCCTCTCTGCATCCGGGTCAGGATGAAGTCATAAACACTCTGGACTCCAAGCTCGACCTTTGTCCCTCCAAGCCTGAGGAACTCATCCACATGTTCTTCTGCTGCCCAGTCGGGACGAGTTTCGAATGTTATGCCCACGTTCCGTATATCAGCTACTTCGTTAGCTTTCTGGACCTCTTCAAGCGGGATGTAAGGGAAGGCTTTTCCGATCTTCCAGACGTTTTCCCTCCATTCGATGCCTGTGAAATCGTTCATTGCCTCAAGGCAGCGTTTGCTGAACCATTCCTGATAGTCGAGGCTGCGGGCTGAAAATGTGCCTCCCATTACTATCAGTTCCACCTTCTCCACATCATGGCCTATCTCCTTTAGCTGAGATAGCCTGGACTGGACCTGGGTGTAAGGGTCGAACTCGTGCTGTATAGCCCTCATTGCTGCAGGTTCTCTCCCCATGTAGCTCTGAGGGGATTTAAACGCTGAATTGGGGCCTCCGGGGCAGGGAAGGCAAACTCCGTGAGGGCATGGGGCAGGAGAGGTCATTACCGCGATTACCGCAACTCCGGAAATTGTCCTTACGGGTTTTCGCCTGAGAAACTCCTTTATTACTGCCTGCTCCTCAGGTGTACCCTGCATAATGATATCTCCGTTTCTGGGCAGGCTGGCAAGACGATGTAGTTTACTCACATCTTTTTTTACTTTGTTCAACTGGTCTTCGTCTTTTATTTCGCCGGCAAGTACCTTTTCAAGGACACTCCTGCAGGCCCTGTTATAATCAGCTTCCTTCATTTCAAATTCCGTCTTTTCGGGGCATTTTTCCCGGCTCTTTATTTCGGCAGCAGTTTTAATTGAAAGTTTCTTTCAGGACTTTAATTTAGTTGCGGGATTTCCGGGTTCGTGCACTTTAACTTCCCGGGTTTGCCACTTTCGATAAGTTCACTTTGCTTAAATCTGTGTGTAAACCTGCTACTGCATTTTAAAAAAGATAATTTCGGTCTTTCCTTCTGTACGGATGACCGTTTTAGTCTTTAATGTTGTATCAGGTGGTTGTATCAATATAGTATCTGTAATCGATTGCTCTGAGTAGAGCAGCAATCATAGCATCTAAGCAATTGCTCTGAATATGGTATCCAGAGTATAATATAGTCAATTGATCTGAATATAGAATCAATTGCTCTGAATATGGTATCCAGAGTATAATATAGTCAATTGATCTGAATATAGAATCAATTGACCTGTATCATGGCTTTATTGTATGTTACGGATGTATTTCTCGGGTATCCGGGTAGGTTTAGCAATTTCTTTTGTCTGGTTTGGTCAGCAGAAATCGAATCCTATGATGAAAGTTCCCTGACCTACTGCTGGCTTGAGGCTCATTACAGACCTTATATATTCATCCGAGGGCGTAGAAGGAGATGCGAGCACAATGTTGTTTATGCTACCCACGCACTCTAAATCCGTACATTTTTGAGGGGGGAGGACAACGGTGATAGGTTCCTTCTTTGCATCTCTGGGCTTTGGCACTGCACTTCTGTAGATTACAAAATTTCCCATCACCATCATATCCTTGCACTTTTTGCACTCTTCGAGTTTTTCGGGGTCATAAATGTCCTCACCTACTTTTTCCCCGTACTGCATGAGAATCACATTTGGTCCCTCCGGCCAGACATAATCCATGTTGGTTGTAAAAGCTATGATTATTTCCCGTTTGAGGACTTCTTTGATCCCCTGGTTGTCTCCGACTCCCATGCCCATCAGGACTGCACCTTCGGCTTTTTTCTCGAGCTCAAATATCTTCTCCTTATCTTCTTCATTCAAAATGTACGTATCTTCCACGCCTTTGATGGCTTTAATCCTGCAGAGGACATCCTGGATAATATCTTGGCATTCCAAAGCTGATACCCCGTGTTGTTTTTTAATCCTATGTTACGTTGTTCATATAAAATATGATCTTATATAGTTTACCTGTCCAAGACCAGGGTACCCTCTTTTCAGGGTATCCTTTCTTGAGGCTATTTCTCTACTCTTTTCTGTTATATATCTTTCTTATTTTATATTTCTTTTATTATATCGTCAATTTCTAATATTCTGAACATTATACTGTCGCCTGTGCAATATATACAATTTTTGACTTTTATTTATGTAAAATTAATGAAAGTCTGCGCGAAAAATAACTTAATTGTTTCAAAAGTTTATTCTCACTTTAACCCTCAATTCTCTAAATTTTCCGGCTTTTCCGGACTGTTTTCTGAGCTGATCTTTTTTCCCGCCGTCTGGTGCGCTCAGCAACAGGGCACATGTAAAAGACAGCCCCGTTGTGGAGTATTCAAGCAGAGTTTTTTCTGGAAGATGCCTGGCAATGTATAATATCTAGTGCATTCCGGCTGTCGGAAAGATAAAGCCCTGCTCCGGTTGTGCCGTTGAGAAATGGGTGATATGTGCGAAGTGTCGAATAATTTTTTCCGCTTCACTAGCTTTTCAAAATGAGCAAGCATCTAATAGCATCTAATAAATAGGGTTTCTACATAATTTGTTTTTAAAACTAGTATTGTTTCAAATTCTTTAGTTCGACTTCCAGAAACACATTACCTTTTTTCCATAGTGTTTTATAAGTATTTCGACTTTGTCTTCTATGTTAACCTCTGACGAATATTCTGCCCGGGTTCTTTCGACATTTACCGTCATTTGTATCGTTGTTTTGCGCTTTTCCTCTCTAATTTCTCTGAAATAGACCACAAAAGATTTAATAATGCAATTATTTTATAGAACACTTGTAATCCAATTTAGAGGGATAAGGAGGGAATGAAATCCTCTTCGGCAATCGACGAAATGGACAAGTCTGATTTGGTGAAGAATGGTGAAACCCTTTAAGTGTTTGATCCCGACACTTCTTCTTACATACGATATATCTTAACAAACATGGAGGAAATAATAAAATGAAGAGATTTGCAGCATTATCACTGGCTGCCCTCATGATTCTCACTGTATTTGCATCCGCCGCAAGTGCAGCAGATGTAGTTGAGATCCGTGGCCCAGTGTACAATGGTTCCACTCTCCAAAATATAGTTAGTGCTGAGGGTGGCAAAATTACAATGGATGCAACTAACTTTGCAGCATTCTACTATGACATTGACGATAACGTAACAACCGAAACCCTTTCCATTGAATATGGTGGAGCAGGCTCCGCTGCTAACGTCATTGGAGAAGGCGATCTTGTCTATCAGACAACCATTCAGAAGGTTGCTTACGCGTATGAAAATAAAGACGCTGGCTGGAGCAACTACAGCCTGATCGGTTTCTTTGCAGAGAAGTACATCCCGATCAACCCTGACAAAGCTGACAAGCTCGCAAAGCTCGTCCTTGACAGCGATGACAAGTACACCATCAGAACCGGCGAACTCCTCGACCTCGGCGAAGGCTATGCAATCGAAGCCAAGCAGGTCGATGTTGACGGTAAGAAAGTCTGGCTCGAATTCACCAAGGACGGAGAATTCGTAGACGACGAAATTATCTCAGTTGACACTGGTGACAACACCTGGGAAGTCGAACTCGATGACATACAGGATGAAGACGATGTCGTTGTCCTCAAAGTCCACGTCAACCAGGTCTTCCAGGGCGCAGTCGACAGCATTGCCCAGATCGAAGGTCTCTGGCTCATTGACTACGCAAACGCAATGACCATCGAGTCTGATGATGAATTCGGTGCCCTTGACGATGTATCCATCGACGGTGCCACCCTTACCATCAAGAACGAAGACACTTTCACCCTTACCAGGGACTCCAGCGAAGAAGTCGCTGAAGGCATTTACTTCAAGACCGCTGACACCCCCTCCAGTGTGCTCAGGTTCTATGCAATGAAGGAAATCACAGAGCCCGGCACCTATGAACTCAGAGGAAAGGTCGCTTCCGGCACCGCTGATCAAACATGGGACGCAAGCAACTTCGCAGGCTTCTACTATGACCTCAATGACGATGTCTCCACAGAATCCCTCAAAGTCTCCGGTATTAACGGAAACGTGATCCCTAAAGGCGGCCTTGAATATACCACCACCATCAAGGACGTTGATTACCAGTACTACAACAAAGACGCAGGCTGGGAACAGTACCCTGTTATCGGTTTCTTTGCAGAAGAATACATCCCGATCAACCCTGACAAAGCTGACAAGCTTGCAAAGCTCATCCTTGACAGCGATGACAAATACACCATCAGAACCGGCGAACTCCTCGACCTCGGCGAAGGCTATGCAATCGAAGCCAAGCAGGTCGATGTTGACGGTGAGAAAGTCTGGCTCGAATTCAGCAAGGACGGAGAATTCGTAGATGACGAAATCATCTCAGTCGGTACCGGTGACAACACCTGGGAAGTAGAACTCGATGACATCCAGGACGAAGACGATGTCGTTGTCCTTAAAGTCCACGTCAACCAGGTCTTCCAGGGCGCAGTCGACAGCATTGCCCAGATCGAAGGTCTCTGGCTCATTGACTACGCAAACGCAATGACCATCGAGTCTGACGACGAATTCGGTAACCTTGACGATGTATCCATCGACGGTGCCACCCTTACCATCAGCAATGAAGACACCTTCACTCTGACCAGGGACTCCGAAGAGGAAATCGGCCAGGGCATGTACTTCAAGATCGCTGACACTCCAGCCTCTCAACTCAGGTACTACCCATACGTTGAGAAGACCATCGTTGGAGAAGAAGGCGGAGAAGAAGTAACTCCAACTGAAGAGGAAACCCCAACCGAGGAAGTAACCCCAACCGAAGGCGGAGAAGAAGTAACTCCAACTGAAGGCGGAGAAGTTACCCCAACAGAGGGAGAAACTGAACCTGTAGAGGGCGAAACAACCCCTGCAGAAGAAGGTGCTCCTGGATTCGGCTTTGTCTTCGGACTTGTCGGACTCCTCGCAGTTGTCTACCTCGTCAGGAGAAACAACTAAATTTTCTGAGTGAAGGGTTTTCCTACCCTTCTCTCTTTTAAATTCTTTTTTGATTTCTTTTTGCAGATAACTTTTTATTTGCGGACTTCTTAGTTCTGGCGATTCTTTTAAATCTGAAATCCTGATACTATAAACCGCATGGTTTTTCAGGGTTAAGATCAAGGTGAAGTTTTATGAAAAAAATCATAACTTTAGTATCTGTGTTTGCGGTTTTGATGATCGCGTTTTCAGGCTGCGTGGGTAACAATTCCCCTGCAGTTAACGGGACAGGTTCGGACAATCCGGAAACAAGCGCAATTTCTGAGGAAGATGTAGCTGGAATAAGCACACTTGAAACCCTTCCTTCAGGCTTTGAGTATGTTGATACCATTCCGCTCTCCACAGATGAGACTAAAAGTGATTACAACGCCGAAAATGTCTCCGGGGTCCTTAATGTCTCCGAAGGTATTTACAAAGACTCTAACGAAACTAACTATTATGTAGACGTAATCGAGCTTGAAGATAAAGAAGCTGCGAACAATTTCATCACCGCTTACGAGGCTTCTTTCCCTCCGTTAGCCAGTGGCTCCCGTTTTACCGATGAATCCTTTAACGGGCATTCCGCTGTGAAAATCCTTGACTACATGACATCCGGAGGAAAAACAGTTTCCAGATACACCTATGTCTGGAGCAATGAAAACTATGTGATAGTAGTCTTCGGAAATACCGCTGAAGAAGCTCCCATCAGGCAGCTTGCAGAAGCAACAGGATATTGATTCTAAATAAGGCTGATACTTTCAACCTTTTCTTTTTTTTATTATTTTGGCTCTTCGCCGTTTTGTATGGGTTGAAAATAGTTGTTCAGTTAGGGAGTTGCTACCCCTGAGAGGTCGACATCGATCCTGTATGTGATTTTTCCACAAGAATGATTCCATCTTTATCTATGTTGCATCCGCGTTTAGAAGCTACTATAAATTACCCACTCAAAATAGCGAAGAGCCGTTATTTTCTTGTCTGAGGGTACAGGGGTATAGAGTCGAAGCTCTGCTGTAATGAGAAAACAGATAAAGCCCAGGACCGCAAGCAGGAAAGCAAAAAAAGCCAAAAAAGAAGAGTAAACGGATAAGAAAGGGACTGATGAGGTTTTTTTATCTCTTATCCGCAAAGGTACGTAATTTTTCCTCAGATTTGTATGTAATTTTTTCCTCAGAATTTTTCCGAGTATTATTCAAAAATCTTCGTTAGATCAGGTTTCTTTTACTTCAAGTCGTTCACCTTATAAGCAAAATGCCTTTTCCGCCGACGTTAACATCGCCCATGAACTTGCGGTATGTAACGCCTTCGACTTCTTCTGTCCCTTCTTCTTTGTAGGAGGGGAGCAGGTCGGACACCTCGCCTTTGATGATGACTGTGCCGTTCTTCATTTCGCTTGCCGGTATGGTAGCATTGCCTTCGATGACTATTTTTCCGCCGTTGTTTGAGATTGCGGGAAGTAGCCCTACATCGCCTTTTACGAGAATCTCTCCTCCGCACATGTGTTCGCCGAGGTAGTCCTTCGTATTGCCGTTGACGGTAATCTTTCCTCCGCGCATGCCGCAGGCTTCTCCACGGTAACCTGCCCCTACATAATAGGAGGCATTTCCATTGAGGATGATTTCTCCGCCTGTCATCTCGCAGCCGAGCCAGCTGTCAGCATTGCCATTTATTACGATCTTTCCGCCCTTCATGTTTGATCCGCAGTGCATGTCCACGTTGCCGTTGATCTCGATTTCCCCTGCGCTCATGTTCTGCCCTATGCGCTTTACTCTGGAGACATCGCCTTCGAAAACGATCTTTGTGTTTTCTGCAGAGTCGCTGCCTTCTACCTCTACATTGAAGAGGTCTCCCAGGGGGCACTGTCCGTTTCCGTACCAGACGAGGAATGCTCTTATTTCCTCTGCGGGCTTGCCGGCAAAGTTGTCAGGGTTTACATTATCGGCTTCGATAGGGATTTTATTTGCTTTTTTGAGGGAAAGTTTTACAACCTGCATTTAGAACACCCCCTCCGTGTCGATTTCAACAGGCTTCTGGATGTAAGAGTCCTCAACCATGTAATTGGCTTTGCTCACGGTATAGTACTTCCTGAATTTGAGGTCTATATCTTTCTGCATTGCAGCATCGATGCTTTCCGGAACTTTCGCATTCACCCAGTATGTCTTTCCTTTCGGGGTGGCTTCGATTTCTCCGTCCTTTACAACGATTTCCCCGCCTTTCAGGGTATATGCCGCACCTGAGAAAGCTTTCTTAACCTTCGCGTACTCGGTGGAGGGGTCAACCTGGCCGGGCAGGAGGTCATAGATTGCAATGTCGGCATCCGAGCCCACTTTAAGGTTTCCTTTTTCCGGCATGCTGTACATCTTTGACTGGGCACTCCGGGTCATGACAGCAAGCTCGTAGAAGTCCAGTTCCCTGTCGATTCCGGGCAGTACCATCCTGTCAAGAGCCATCTTGGAAAAGCCTGAGATTACCTCTTCTCTCCTTTTTGCGCTCATCAGGTAGGTAAAGGCTTCAGGGTAGTTCACGAAAGAACCGCCGTTAGGGCTGTCGGTTGTGAACATAATCTTCCAGGGGTCCTTTACGAGCAGGGCGAGTTCAAGTCCGATTGCCCACTGGACCGCGTTTACGAAGCTCTTGGGGGAATAGAACAGGGGAACAACTCCGGATGCATCTTCCAGTTCGATGTCCTGGTTGCTCCATTTCTCGTGCAGCATTCTTGCGTTTGCATACTCCACAGGGCCGTCTGCAGTCATGGTCACGGCAGGGCCAAAGATTACCTGTCCGAGGTCGAAAGTCAGGTGGTCTGCCCCGTTGACATAGTCTGCAACCATTGGGGCTCCGGTTTCAAAGTCCCTCCAGGAGGTTCCTGCATAGGCGTTGAACTGCACGTGAGTTACATGCAGAGCCTGTCTATCCCGGCTCGGCTTAACATTCTCAAAGAGCTTCATGGTCTCTATGGTGGTTGCATAGTTTCCGGGCTTTCCGAGGTTATTACAGTGCACATGCACGGAGTGCGGAAGCTGCAGGCGTTCATTAGCTTCTGCGAGCCCCATAAGGATCTCTGCAGGGGTTACATCAAAGTTGGGGACAGGGTCGTAAAGGCCGCTTACGTTCCTTCCCCAGCCCCAGGCTTCTCCGCCTCCGGGGTTTACAATCTTTACCCCGTAGCCTCTTGAAGCTTTCAGGCCCCAGGCAATATAAGCTGCAAGTTTTTCAGGTTCCTTATCCCGGATATATTCCATAACCTGCCAGTTGCTTCCGAAGAGAGACAGTCCCATTTTGTCGAGGATGGGGATTTCCTTAAATTCCTCATGGGTGTGCCTGGCAGCAAGCAGGGGGATTGCAGCCTCACAGATAGTTGTGTATCCAAGCTTTGCATATCTGTATCCGATTGCGTAAGTATTGGGGGTGTTGTACCCTACCTGTGCTCTTGTTTTTTCGGTACGTGCGACCTGCCCTGACAGTCCGGGTACAAGGTTTTTCCTTGCATCGTTGGGGTTCATGAAGCGGCCCACGTTAATCTTACCTGCGCTGTGGGTATGCCCGTCAAAGCCCCCTGCCATGGTAAGCTTGCCTTCTGCATCAATAACCTTCGCATTTCCAGAGACACTGTCCACGATCTTTCCGTCTCTGATGCAGATGTCCATAGCCTCGCAGTTAATCCCCTGCGTCGGGTCACAGACACTGGCATTTTTAATCAGGATTTCCGACATCTTATGCACCTCTCTTCAGTTCCCTGACCTTTGCAGTCAGGTCTTTTACGATTTCTTCGTCGGTCTTGAATTTGGAATCAATCAGTTTCTTCATGCGGAGGGAGATCGCATCCATACGGTAAGCTGTACCCTCTGCTTCTATGCCCACAACGGCTGCCGGGATCACCACATCGGCAATTTCGGTTGTAGGGTTGGCATACGGGTCAATCTGGATTACAGGGATCTTTGCAAGGTGCCTGACAGCTTTTTGGGGGAAGTGGGCTCCTGCATCAGCTGCAGCTATAATTGCAGCGTCCGGCTCCTCACGCACAAGCAGGTCATTTGCTCCTGTCTCTCCGGGGTTGTAATAGGGATACCCTCTGGCAAAGTCGATTGCCATCGGGAAACCGGTTTCCCAGGTCGCTACCTGCCCGAAACCAGTAACATTATAGTGTCCGCGCATTCCTATCATTACGGCTTTGGTATGCTGGTTAAGGTCCGATATGAGGGAAGACACGGCATCTCCGTTCTTGTACTTTGAGCGGGACTGGGTGACCCCCATACCGAAGAAAATGCAGACAAACTTTGCGTTCTTCAGGGTCTCTGCAAGCGCAATGATTTCAGCTTTGGGAACACCTGCAACGGTTTCCGGAATAACGTCTTCATGCCCGTTTACAATTGAACGGAGCGCGGTTATAAGGAGCAGGTCCGAGCCCTGTTCAATTTCCACATAGTTATCCGCGAGTTTTGCAGTGTCGGTTTTTCTGACATCAATGACTACCATTGTCCTGCCTTTTCTCCCTTTTTCGGTAAAGAAGCCTTTTGAAAAGCTGGAGTAACGGGACATGTGCCTGGGGTGGGCATGGACAGGGTTGCAGCCCCAGAAGACGATTACATCTGCCCTGTTCTTTATTTCTCCAAGGGAGGCTGAAGGAGAGCCTTTTTCCTGGGCAGCAAGGGCTGAAGGGCCGTGGCAGACGTTTGCTGTAGAATCTATAACCGAGCCGGTTTCTTCGGCAAGCTGAATTGCTCCGCTGACGGCTTCACAGGATGTAGAACACCAGCCGTAGGAAAGTGTCCTCCTGGAATTTACGAGAATTTTTGCGGCAGCTTCGATTGCCTCTTCATAGGAGACCGGGACAAGTTCTCCATCTTTTCTGATCATCGGGGTCTCTATTCTGTCGTGTTCGAACATGCCGACAAACTTGCTGTGCCCGAGGATGCAGGCGTTTTCTACCTTCGTGATCTTGTTGTCCTCAACAGTGACCGTGATATCGTCGCAGAGGGACCCGCAAAGGGAACATACTGCGTCTTTAATTACTGGCATATTTTTTTCCTCCGAATTATTCAGTTCTTCCGGGCCTGATGAAAATGTGAGTTTTTGCGGGGGTGTGGAATTAGTCTTCCAGGTACTTCCTCATCAGGGCCTTCATTTCCAGGGGCTTTTCTTCCGTGGCTTCGATCTCAGCAGGGACACCTTTGAATCCGGGCATTCCGCAGCCGTGGGTGTCAGGGTTCAGTACGGCGTTTGCCCAGGGACCCATGGGAATAAAGGCGAGGCCTTCAGGGTTTCCGTTATTTGCCTTTGCAAATACCACCACTTCCCCAAATTCGGTGGTAACTTTCAGGCTGTCGCCTTCCGAGACGCCCAGTCTCTCGAGGTCAGCAGAGTTCAGCTCGCAGTAAGCACAGGCATCAAAATAGCCTTTATGCGTCTTTGCTTCCAGATGTGCGCCCTGGTCGGCGGTCCTTCCGGATATGAGATTTGCTTTTATTTTCATGGAAATTCCTCATCTGGGGTGTAACAGAGTTTCGATAAAGAGTTTCAATAAGCTGGATAGTTATCCTGCCTGAGTCTTTTTAGTGGTTAATTTCTCGGGCTCAAAACGGTTCAGAAGTCCGTTGATAACGTTTAAATTAAATCAAGGGCCAGATTCATAGCCAAGTTTCTTCTTTTGAGAGTGAACACTTGAAGGGTCCGGTTTTCAGGTTCAGCTTTCAGCCCCATAGTTTCAGTGGCTCTACTGTCTGTCTATGGGTCTAAAGCCTGACCTTCCTATCTGAAGTTTGTATCAAATTTTCGTTATAATTATATGTTTTATATATATTTATGCAGATTCAATAAATCTGTGGCATTTCCATAATCATGCCTGATTGATAGGAACCCTTCATGGGTGGCTTTCCCGGGTTTCCCTCGTTTTTAAAAATCCATTTGAAATATAGTTATTATATCTTTTAAATTATATATTTATTCGTTATACTGACCATACCCCAATAATCCCTTTTATTATATATTACCATATTATGTTACGTTCAACATAACGTGCTTACTGTTACCCTTTCCATTTCCAAAATCCTGCTATTCTGTCGGTTTTATTTTCCTGCCGCATTCCGGAACAGTAAATTATGGGTCGTGGAGGCGGCCATTGATCAAATCTGCAAAAACGGACACAAACTTCGGTACATACTTCATGTCTGAAAAAAATAAGAGAGATTCGCAGGATTATGGTTTTCAGGTGTGCTCCCTCATCCTCAAATTATGAAAAAAGCCCTTTTTACCCTCTTCCGATCGTTACCCTTTAATATATCTTTGTCCATTTGTGTGTTGCAAGCCCGGATAGCCTAGTCGGTTGGGGCGCCAGACTCATAGGGACTTTATATGAGGCGTCTTTAATCTCCTGAGATATCTGGAGGTCGCGTGTTCGAGTCACGCTCCGGGCACCTGATTTTTTTTAAAAGTAGTTTTAAATTCTATTTTCATACTTCTTTGGTTTGCGGGATAATTTGTTATCATTTCTCTATATGTATCTTAGCAATTTTATTGTCTGTCTAAGTAATATAGCAATAATAAGTTGATTTTTTTTTAGCTACTCAGATACTTGCTCTTTCCATCCCATTTCCCGCGTTGTCTTGATTTTTTCTTTACCGGAGGTAAGCTCAAAAAACAGATTAAACTGATAAGGCAACCAAGGGTGCAACATCAAAAACTGAGGGATTCGATCCCAAAAACCAAAATCTCTAGTGCTCACTTCCCCTCTGAAGTAGTAAAAATGTACTCTTACATTATCTTCCCCCGTGACAATAATAGTATAACCTCCGGAGATAAAACAAAGCTAAGAAAAGGACTTTCTCCACTAAAGGTTGATATTTTCTTTCATGTTTTAAGATCTCACACTTTAAGCGTTCTGTCATGAGACTGAAACCGCATAATTTCCATCAGGGGTGACGGAAACTGCTCTAACCGAATCGGAGTGACTTTTTTGAGTTTCAGCATATCAACTACTGGTACTGATAAAAATACAAAATACTACAGGACACAGAATTTTTAAGAAAATATTGTCAAATTAGATTGGATTTTGGGATCTAATTTGATATCATTTTCATTTTAAGTACATTTAGTAACACTTTTATATTTCTATGTAATATCTTTGTGTGTTGTTAATATTATTTATTCAGATTATCAGGTGATTAGTAGGGTAATTCACAAAAAAGGGTGTTCTGTAATGGAGAAAAAAAAATTATTAGTATTATTTTCTGTTTTCCTGACAGCCCTGATCTTAATGACGGCAGGCTGCGTTAGTCAGGACAGTTCCCGGGCTGAGACATCGGCTAAGGGGATGCCGGCTGAAGAAGCCTTGGCTGAGGAGACACTGACTGAGAATACTGCTGAAGGATCACAGCATGCGGATGTTGTTTATCTTAGCGGCGGAGATTGTGGTTATCCACAGCCGTTTACGATATATCCGAGAGGTCCCGGGTCATCAAAGGTCGGAATGATCTTTGACAGTCTGTTAGAAAGGGATGAAATCGGTATAATTCCCTGGCTGGCTGAAAGCTGGGAGGTCGGTGCAGATGGAACAGAGTATACATTTCATCTCCGTGAAGGTGTCAGCTGGAGCGATGGAGAACCTTTCACGGCAAATGATGTTAAATTTACTTTCGATTATGAGCAGGAAAATGTACCTGTCTCAGGTGGGATTGAGTCCGGTGTTGTAGACAATGTTCAGGTTGTGGATTCCAGTACCGTCAAATTCGTACTGAAGCAGCCGGCCTCATCATTCCTTTATAAGCTCACAGGTTTCAATATCATACCCGAGCATATCTACAAAAACGTCTCCGATCCTTTCACTTTCCTTGATCCGGAGGCAGTCGTCGGGACCGGTCCATTCCTTCTTGATGAGTACAATAAAGAGCACGGAACATATCGGTTTGTAACAAACGAGAATTTCTGGGGGCCGGCTACTGCCGTTAAATCCGTTGAATTTATTCCGGTCAGCGATTCGTTAATAGCTTTTGAACAGGGGGAAATTGATTTCACAAGTATATCCCCTGATACTCTCGACCGGTTCACATCAGACCCTGATATAAGAATAGTCCAGCAGCCGGCATTCTGGGGTTACCAGTTTTATTTCAACATGAAAAACTGTCCGGAGCTTAATGACAGCAGAATAAGGCAGGCCTTTGCTTACGCCATTGATCGTGATGAACTGGTGGAAAAGATCGCAAGAGGTGCAGGGAAAGCCGGTAAAATGGGCATACTCCCTGAAGACCACATCTGGTATAATCCTGACCAGCCGGAATATGGCTACGATCCGGATAAGGCCGGAGCATTGCTTGAAGAGGCCGGATGGATTGATACGGATGGGGATGGAATCCGTGATAAAAACGGGGAAAAACTGTCATATGTATTGTCTCTCGGCAGTGGCGAAGTCCGTATCGGCGAACTCATAAAAGAGAGACTGAGTGGAGCAGGAATTGACGTTCAGGTAAAGGCCCTGGAGAGCAAATCCCGTGATACCAATCTGAAAAACGGAGACTTTGAACTCCTGATAAGCGGCTTTGGGGGCTGGGGAACAGATGCAGATTATCTTCGTACAAGATACTGTGATACAGGTGCACAGTCAGGAAGTGTATCATCCGGCGCAGCAGTATTCGGTTACCATAATGATACCCTGAATGCTCTTGGTGCCCGGGAATTGCAGGAATTGGACGATGATAAACGGAAGGAAATAGTATACGAAATGCAGACCGTGCTTGCGAATGATATCCCTGCAATCCCGCTCTATTATACTACATCGTATGATGTCTGGCGCATTTCAAAGTATGACGGCTGGATGAATATGTATGACCACCATGCAAGAACACACAGTATTCTTTCGTATCTTGAGAGGGATGGAATTGCAGAAAAAAGATGATATTAATAACCTGATCGAATGCTGGAAAAAAGCCATGACTAATGGTTTGATCCTGGATGAAGGCAGGATGGCAGAGTTCTGGAACAAACGCTCCGAGAACTATGCCAATAACATTGAAAAAGACAAAAGAAAGAAGAGAACCGATGAAATTCTCGAATTTCTTGAAGAATCCGGTTTCAATCCGGAAGGTTCCAGAGTCCTGGATATCGGGTGCGGACCCGGTACCCTCTCTCTTCCTCTTTCAAGGCTCGGGGCAGAGGTGACTTCACTTGACATATCGTCCGGAATGCTCAACAGACTAAAAGATGCTGTAAAAAAAGAGTCTCTTCCGGTAGATGTCATCGAATGCTCCTGGTGGACGGCAGACATAGATGAGCTTGGATTCCGGAAAGAATTTGACCTTGTAATTGCCTCCATGACTCCCGGAATAAGGAATGTTGAAAACTTTGATATGATGATGGCCTGCTCAAAAGATCTCTGTTATTACAGTAACTTCCTGAGAAGAGTTGAGGATCAGGCGTATCGTGATATCCGGAGTTCAATACTCGGGGAAAAATCCGAGAATAACATGAACGGCATAATTTACCCATTCATGTATCTTTACCTATCAGGCTACAGGCCCTCACTCAGGATCAACCATTCCGAATGGAAGGAAGAGCTAAACTGGAAAGAAACGGCAGAACAGGCAATAGGTTTCATAGGACGGGGCCGGGATTTTGATGACGAAACAAAGGAAAAAATAATGGATTATTATCAGAATGCCTCTCCGGATGGAATCTACCGTTCCGAGTCGGATGTATATACCGGGATGATGGTCTGGGAAGTTAACGGGAGATAATCGAGTGGCAAAGGGGCAGATGATTGGATGGTAAAGGACAGGAATTCGTTTATTTTCAGGTTGTTATCGACCCTTTTTGTAATTCTTGCCATTAATTTTTTCCTTCCGAGGATGATGCCCGGAGATCCGTTCTCAACCACTTCCGCAGATGAGGTAGGGGAAGAAATTATCGTAATGACCGAGGAGCAGCGTCTTTATTACATGAACTATTACGGACTTGACAGGCCGCTTTATGAACAGTTTTTAGTATATATGAAAAATCTGATGACGGGCGACCTGGGCAGGAGTATTTATTACAAAATGCCGGTCAGTGATGTAATAATGCTCCATCTCCCCTGGACTGTGTTGATTGTCGTGGGTGCTACGGTAATCAGTACGATCTCCGGTGTGGTTCTCGGAACACTTTCGGCAAAGAACCGGAAAAAAGGGAGTGACAGAATTATGATGACGGGTATGATTGCCTTTGCAGAAATTCCTTCATTTCTGCTCGGCCTGATCCTTCTTCTGGTTTTTAGTGTGTATCTCAGGCTTTTCCCACTCGCAGGTGCTGTTACTCCCTTCGCAGACTATAATGGCCCGGCAGAACAGGCATGGGATATACTGTACCATGCCTTTCTGCCTGTTGCGACTCTATCACTTTCACAGCTTACCGGCGTGTACCTGCTCACCAGAAATACCCTGATTACAGTGACCACAAAAGATTACATCAGGACTGCCCGGGCCAAAGGCCTGGGTGAAAAAACCGTATGGATCCGGCATGCCCTCCGAAATGCACTGCTTCCCGTAGTGACAAGAACAGGTTTTATGATCGGTATAATGATGGGTGGGGTTGTACTTGTTGAGAGTGTTTTTTCTTATCCCGGCATAGGGATGACACTCAGAAGTGCTGTAGTCGGCCGTGATTATCCTCTTATTCAGGGTATTCTCCTGGTAATTGCAGTCTCCATACTTATCTGCAACATGCTGGTTGACAAAATATACGGGAAACTTGATCCGAGAGTCGTGATATGATAAAGGATGTTGCTGCCTCTGGAAATGCCGGAATACTCTCTTTTATTCAGGCTTTAAATATTAACAGAATTGTCAGCAGTATAGCCAGGACCTTCTCCAGGTTCAGGACTATAGCTAAGCCATTCTCCAGGTTCAGTACCGAAGGCAAAATTGGTGTCCTTGGCATTCTCTGTATCATTTTAATGGCAGTTTTTGCTCCTGTGATAACAATTTATCCTCCTCAGAAGATCACTGGGGATTCACTTGAACCCCCGGGTCCCGGACACATACTCGGAACCGATGAACTTGGTATGGATATCTGGTCACAGATCTGTTACGGGGCAAGAATGAGCCTTACAATAGGGCTTGCAGTAGCCTTTTTGTCAGGTTTTGGGGGAGGAGCTGTCGGGATACTGGCCGGGTATATGGGAGGGCACATTGACCAGGGCCTTATGAGAGTAATTGATGTGACAATGGCTCTTCCGAGTTTTCCTCTTCTGATTGTAATATCCGCTTTTCTCGGGCCGAGTATTCTTAACGTAATTCTTATACTCGTTCTTTTCAGCTGGGCCAAACCCGCGCGTATTGCCCGTTCTCAGACGCTGTCATTAAAGAAGAACAACTACATTATTGCCGCCCGGAATTACGGTGCAAAACCATTTTACCTGCTCTGGAGGCATATTTTTCCTGAAGTTATGCCTGTTCTGCTTGTGCTTGTCATCGGCATATCCTCACATGCAATCATAGCCGAAGCAGGACTTGCCTTTCTGGGCCTCGGAGACCCCACTTCCAAAAGCTGGGGGATGATGCTTAATCATGCAACCGGTTTTCGTTCAATATATTTTACTCCTTACTGGCAATGGTGGCTGTTGCCTCCGCTGTTTATGCTCATTTTCCTCCTGCTCTGTCTTGCGTTCATAAGCAGGGATATGGAAAGGATACTTGATCCGAAATTAAAGATAAAGAAAGGGTTCTGACCATGAGTCTGCTTAAAATCAATGATCTTAAATGCCATTATCTGACCGATATTGATACTGTTAAGGCTGTTGACGGCATTTCTTTTGAAATCGAAGAAGGAGAAATTCTGGGTATTGTCGGGGAATCAGGAAGCGGCAAGACCACTGTTGCACTGGGGATCATGGGGCTTTTGCCGGAAAATACCGCCGTTTCCGGGGAAATTCTGTACAGGGGTGAGCTAATCTCTTCTCTACCCGAATCAGGAATGGACAAATTCAGATGGAAGGATATCGCAATAGTTTTTCAAAACGGACTGGAGGTTATGAATCCTGTCATGAAAGCAGGCATCCAGGTAACGGAACCGATGATAAGGCATCTCGGTCTCAGTCCTGAAAAAGCCCGGAGTAAATGTGCCGGTCTCTTCCGGACTGTCGGCCTTGATCCTAAATGGATGGATTCATATCCTCACCAGCTCTCCGGAGGCATGAGACAGAGGGTTCTTCTGGCAATGGCCCTTTCATGCGACCCGAAATTACTGATCCTTGATGAAGTTACTTCCGCCCTTGACGCATTTACCCGAAAGGAGATCAGGGACCTTCTTGTCGACCTTCAGAAAAAGAACGGGTATACGATGTTAATGATCTCTCATGATATCACTTTTGTGTCTTCTGTTGCGTCCAGGATTGCTGTTATGTATTCGGGAAGGGTTGTTGAAACCGGGCCTGTAAGGGATATTCTCGTATCCCCTCGTCATCCTTATACGAGGGGGCTTGTCCATTCGACCCCGGATATTTTCGTTTATAAAGATTTATGGGGAATTCCCGGGGATGTCCCGACAGGAGACGAGTTCAAGGGATGCCCTTTCAGCCCGAGATGTACACAAAAAATCGATATCTGCAGTGAAGCCGCCCCGGTTCTGATGCCCATAGGGGGTGGGCGGGAAATTGCATGCCATAGAGGCGGCATAGCAGGCCTTCTGGAGGCAAGAAACTTGAATTTCAGCTATCGTCTGCCGGATGGAGAGTATCTTCAGGCAGTTGATAACGTCAGTCTGGAAGTGAGGGAAGGAGAGGTTCTTGCACTTGTCGGCCAGACCGGTTCGGGTAAGTCGACCCTTGCACATATTCTTGCAAATGTAATAAGGCCCGAGTGCGGAGAGGTATTTTTTATGGGTGGAAATGTCAGCGGGGCTACCTATGGGAACAGGTTCAATGGCATTCAGATAGTATTCCAGGACCCTTTCAGTTCAACCAGCAACAGGTTTACTGTGCTTGATGCAGTCAAAGAGCCTCTTTATATCAATAAGATCGGGTCCAACGGAGATCGACTGCAAATGATTAAAAGTGCCCTTGAACTTGTTCGTCTTCCCACTACTGATAATTTCCTCCGTAAATATTGCGGGGAACTCAGCGGCGGGCAGAGGCAGAGGGTTGCACTTGCCAGAGCAATGGTTATGGAGCCAAAACTCCTTATTGCCGATGAGATAACTTCTGCTCTGGATGTTTCAACCTCTGCAAATATATTGCGGCTTTTAAAGGGCCTTCAGAACAGGAGAGGGTTTGCAATGATATATATTTCACACGACCTCTCCCTTACCCTGAAGATTGCTGACAGAATAGCCGTTATGAATTCCGGAAAGATCGTAGAGGTGGGCAATTCTCATGATGTGATGCTTTCACCCTCGGATGAGTATACAAAAAGGCTTGTGGGTTCAAGAATAGGGCTGTGCTGTCATACTCATTAAGCACTATGGATCTTGTTTTTACAATTTATGAATTTTCACGTTTATCTTTGTCAATAAAAGATGAGTTTCTGATATGTGAATTTCTAGTAATTGTTCTAAAATCCCGGTTTGAAGGTTTTGTTCAGGTTTGAAGGTCTTGTGTAACATGAGTGCAATAATAGTTAAAGAGCTGACAAAAAAATTCGGAGAATTTACTGCTGTGGACAGCGTCTCATTTTCTGTTGAGCCCGGAGAGCTTTTCGGGCTTTTAGGTCCTAATGGTGCGGGAAAGACGACTATAATCAACATGCTGACCACTCTCCTTCTTCCTACGGCAGGAGATGCTGAAATAGCTGGATATGATCTTAGAAGGGATCCTCATGAGATCAGGAATAACATCGGAATAATATTTCAGGATCCTTCGCTTGATATCGGGCTTACCGGGAGGGAAAATCTTGAATTTCACGCCATGATGTACAACATCGGTTCGGATGAGCGGAAAAAAAGAATCCGGGAAGTTCTCGATGTTGTGGGCCTGGCTGATAAAGCTGATATTCTTGTTGAAAATTATTCGGGCGGGATGAAGAGGCGACTTGAAATTGCAAGGGGGCTTATTCATTATCCGAAGGTTTTGTTTCTGGATGAGCCTACTCTCGGGCTTGATGCACAGACCAGGAGATCAATATGGGACCATATCAGGAACCTGAACAGAAATTACGGGACGTCTGTCATTCTGACTACCCATTATATGGAAGAGGCTGATTCCCTCTGCGACCGCATTGCGATAATTGATCATGGAAAGATAATTGCACTTGATACCCCGGCAGGTCTGAAGAACCGTCTTCGGGGGGATTGTGTCAGCCTGACTATAGAGGGGAGGGTTGAGCTTATTGCTGCTGCCCTTGGGGAGAAGGAATGGGTGAGGGAAATTGTCCCTAACGGAAAAACGCTTGATGTTATTCTGTCGGATTATGGAAAAAATATTCCTTCTATTTTTCAGACGGCCGGCAATCTGGGGATCGGAATCAGTTCGATAAATTTCAGCAAACCAAGTCTTGAAGATGTTTTTCTCCGCCTGACAGGTTCGATAATACGGGAACAGGAAGGCAGCAGGCAGTCAGCCCGGCGGGACCGGATGAGAAGGAGGATGCTCCGATGATTCAGGGAAGAGTTGTATATGTTCTCTGGCGGCGTGAGATGATAAAGTACTTCCGGGCAAGGTCCAGAATAGCGGGTGCGATCGGTATGCCGGCTTTTATGCTGATCTTTCAGGGCATGGGCTTTAGAAGAGTGGAATTTCCGGGCCTGCCCGAATCAATAGGATATTTTCAGTATCTTGTGCCGGGTATTATAGGGATGACCCTTCTTTTTACGGCTGCTTATGCAGGTATGAGTGTCATAATGGACAAGCAGTTCGGATTTTTAAAAGAAGTTATGGTGACTCCTGCAAGCAGAGTTTCTATTGTCCTCGGGATGATCTCCGGAAGTGCAACCACATCACTCATTCAGGCGCTTATTATTATGATGATGTCGGTATTACTTGGTTTCAGGTTGCCTGTTCTTCCTGCGATCCTGTCCTCGGTCGTGATAATGGTTCTTATTTCTATGATCTTTATAAACATAGGCTTGATTCTGTCATCCGTACTGAAGGATTTTCACGGGTTCAGCACAGTTATTAATTTTATTGCATTTCCACTGTTTCTTTTATCCGGAGCTTTATTTCCGGTTTCGAATTTGCCTGCTCCGATAAAAATTCTGTCTTATTTTGATCCGCTGACTTATGGGGTGGATGCTTTACGGGGAGTATTGATTGGTCATTGTGAATTCTCAATCGTTCTGGATATGTTTATTCTTTTAACACTGTCAGTTCTGATGGTCTGTACCAGCAGTTATTTCTTCCGGAGGGCAGAGTCGATATAACGTGTTTTTGTTTTTAAACCGGAATAATTCTGGTTTCCGGAGGATAACATCCGGGATTTGAAAACCCCATTGAACTAAACATCACAAAAAATCCGGGCTAACGGGTGAATATCGAAATCCTCTAAAATCCAATAACAAAAGGTATCTTTGAATGTCAATTAAAAAATTAAAGGAAAAGGAAAAAGAAGTTCTCATATTCCTTTTCATCAGTCACTGGAACTCTGAAGTGGTATATGTTGTAACTTCAAGAAAAGGTATTTTTATAAGTTCCATGTCTGCAAGTTCTGATTCTGCAAGTTCTGATTCTGTAAGCTCCGATCCTGTAATTTCTACTTCTGCAAGTTTCTTTTTTGCAAGCTTCTTTCCTATACTGACGGCGTTGAGCACTGCATTGGGAATAAGGCATCCCCTCGTGCAGTCCAGGGCACATTCCCTTGTGCACTCAAGGGAGCAGTCCGTTTGTCTTTCCAGTTCAAGGGTGAGCTCGCTCTGGTTCTCGGGCAGTTCCTGAAGAGGGAATTCAAGGCAGGCGAGTTCTCGGAATTTCTCGCAGGGGGTATCGATCTTTATGATGATCCTGCCTCCTTTCACCCTTCCCGTTACCGTATGGCTGAAACCGCACATGCCGGAAGATACACTTATTTTTATCATTTCCAAAGCCCCTGCCATTTGACCTGTTTTCAGGGATTCTCCCCCTCAGTAGACCCCGCCGGTGATACTGCCTTTCTGAAGCCCGCCTGTGTTTTGAATTGCGATATTCTTGAAGTCTATCGCCTTTATCGGGCAGGCCCGGACACAGCGCCTGCAGCTTGTCCCCAGGCAGTCCTGAGTCCTGCAGCTTGCAAAGAAACTCCCGTTTTTCTCGATGGTCACAAGGGCATTCTCCGGGCACTCTTCATTACAGCGGCTGCACTGGATACAGCCTTCCACAGGCACCTCTATGGTGATCCCCACGTCTTCCACAATCTCTACAGGCACATTTCCGGTTTCCTCTATATCCCTGGAGGCCCGCTTTTCCATTACCGCATTTTCTACCGGCTCCGGGAGAGGTGGATATTTGTACATTTTAAAGAACTTTTTGTACAGCTTCATGCTCATGCCTTCGGTCCAGTAGGAAAGCTCGCATGTGTAGATGTTCTTGAAGGTCTCGCTGGTAGCCATCATCAGGTGGTCGGCTTTTATCGTCCCTGCAAGGGCAATTACTTTCTCGAGCCTGGACTCGTCCAGAAGAAGTTCACGTGCAAGCGCGATAGAAGTGTTTCCGAACTGAACCGCCTTCCTTGAGAAATCCGGGCAGGAACCTATTTTTCTGGCTTTCCTGCAGTCCACATATGTCCCGGAAGCTCCTGACATGTAGACATTTTCCAGTTCCTCAAAAGGCACTCCCGCTTCAAGCAGGAGAGTGAGCTGGGCTGCCCGGATTGCCCCTATGGCTTTTCCGGCTTCGGCGATATCTTCGTTTGTAATCTCTATCCCGTTGCCAAGGATCAGCCTTCCGTCGGGCAGTTTCGGAGGCTGTTCCATAAGCCCTGTCTCCATTGCAAGTGCTATGACTGCAATTACCCCTGTCCCGGTAATTCCCAGGGCTTCGATTTCTCCTCTCTCCACCGTCTCGCCGGTAACAGGGTCTATCAGGGCTCCGGGTCTTCCTTCCATCTTTTCGTTCAGGACCGTAAGCCGCCAGCAGTCCTTTTCTATGCCCTTTTCTATACATCTCTTTTCGAGATTCACATCGGAAATCGCACCCGGGCTTGCAATCATTCCGCAGCTGATCCCCTGCCCCTCAATGGCGGGGCCTGCAGCTGCACTGCCTGTGATGATCCTGTCTCCTGCTTTGATTGCCATTTCCGCATTTGTCCCGTAGTCAGTGACAATGGAGACCTCTTTCTGGTTCAGGAAGTCGGTTTCGATCATCATCGCCAGGGCATCGGCTCCTATCTCGTGGGCAATAGCCGGAGGCACGGTAATTTCGCAGTTAGGAAGATCCAGTACCCCCCTGAAAAGATCTGATGCCGGAAAGACCCTGGCACTCCGGTCCACATTCTCTACTCCAAGCCTTCTCTGCATGTTTTTCCCGGCAAAGGCCAGGTCCCTGATCTCCGAGTTCTGGAAAAGCGAAAGCTGGATAGGGTTTCCGCATACAACCAGTTTCTTAATGCAGGCAGGGTCTACCCCAAAGGTCTCAATAATCTTGCTTACCGCATCCAGTATGATGCTGTTTGCAATATCTTCCCCGACTTCCAGTGCGAAGTCCAGGTGGTCGATCACATTGCCCCCTGGCAGGGGGTGCCTCATCGTCATGGCAGTTCTTACAACTTTTTTTGTTTCCAGGTCTATGAGCTGCGCTCGAAAGCCGCTGGTACCCAGATCAAGTGCGATCCCGTACATTTTTATACTCCACTTGCAGCAGTCGTTGAAAATAAAGAAAAAAATACCCTCTTTATCCTGTCCACATCAGGATACCGTATACTCAGATGTATACCGGGTTAACTTCAGGCAGTGAAATTGGCTGCGCAGCGTCATCACTGTTATTCAGTCCTTTTTATCTAAATTTTAGGCTTAAATGTATATAACATAATTCGCGGCTTATCGTAAAGGGTCTTGATTTCAGTAAAGGCATTGATTTTTGAGGGGGCATTGATTTTTTAAGGGCATTGATTTACAGAAGCTATGATATTATTGACGGGGCTAACCATTGTGGTAATGTCATTTACTTCCTGAAAAATAGTCTTTTCTCCCAAAAAATATGTTTTTAATCCCGCAAGTCTATAATGCATGCGTATAGACTTTTTTACCTGAAGTTATATGACAACAAAATACCAAAAAGTTGTTATAATCCTTGTAACAGGTATGAATAACTGTAAGAAATAGGTCTTAAAACGAGAAAAATAGCAACATTTTAGGCTAAAAATGTTGCTATTCTGCAGCTTCTCTTGCCAACAAAAGAACTGAAGGCAGGTTCAGGAAAACATGTAGTATGTAAGCCTATAAGTTCCAGACCAAAAAAATGGGTTTTTGGTGTCTTGTGCTTTAGCAAATCCGCTACAACTTCAGGATTTACTTTTTTGACGTCTAACAGCTTGATGATTACACGACCTCCAAAATCCCAAAAAGACGATTTTAGAAAGCTCACAAAGTTTATTAGAAAACGTATGGATCCGAAAATATATCTATACGTTCTCTATTTTAGAGATTCCAGTTTCGTTACATAAATTTGATGTAAACGTTTCCATCTACACAGCTCGGTGTCCCCCAAATTGAGCATTTGTCGCCGTTACAGTCTGGAGTGTATGCTCTTGGGCAAGATTCCATTTTGTTACTATGATCTTTATCGGAAATCTGAACAGTCAACATGCCATCTTCACAGCGCGGAGTTCCCCAAATTGAGCATTTATTGCCGTTACAGTCTGGAGTGTATGCTCTTAAACAATAGTAGTTATGTTGTTTCTTTTGATCCAAATGTTATTCCTCCTATTGATAACTTTATTGACAATCCCAACTTATTCAAATCATTTACTGATTTTTTTTATTACGTATATTTTTTGGCTAATCTCCTTTTATACTTATTATAATTCTCGTTATGAGAATTATCTATATAATTACGTCATGATTTAAGATACTTTTTATATTCTTTTATATTTTTAAACACTTTAATATTTTTAAGTAAAAAAACTAATAATATGAATTTTGTGCCAGAAAACATAAGTAGTTACAGATATCAATAAGTTATTAATCAATAACTTTTTAGTATGTAGTAGTAACTGGAACACAAAATATCACAGTCTATTGCAAATCTACTGGAGGCAAAGAAATGGCAGAAGCAGTAAGTTCTGATAAAGCAAAACCTTCTCCCACTCTTAATACTATTCTTATGGTAGAAGATACCCTAAAAAACAGCCCGGACAGCGTCATAACAGTTGCAGACCTAAAAAGAATGCTGCCAAAACAGGTTAATCACAATACTCTAATGGTTATTCTGGACTATCTGGAGCAGAGTAATAAAATTGTAGTCGGACTTAAAGGAATAAACTGGATTCATAGCAGGAATGAAAATTTGAGAAAGGCAGTGGCTCATGGACTTGAACTATGAAATCTGTCAGAGTAATCCTTACATAAAAAGTAAGTTAACGCCGTAAGCTCACGATTTTTCAATTCTGTTTCATGCATCATCGGTTAAGCATTAGAAAGCTACTCTTGTATGTGTTTTAGATTTAGAGATTAACGGTTTGAATAAGAAATCAAGGGAACGGAGATCAAAAAAGTAAGAAGAGAAGGAAGTAAATACTTCACCGATGACCGGTGGAAATGATTCAGGCTTATTTCAGGCCTTGGTCGTTAAAGCACTTTGTGTATTGCTTGTCTGATCCGTTGATGTGGTTTGTCAGCCATTCTTTCAGGAAGTTCATAACTTCTATTGATATTATTGCATTTCCTGATTCAAAGTCATTTTTGAATTTTGTCACCGTTTCGACGAATTTTTCGTGTTCGGCTTTGTGGGTCTCTTTTTCAGGGTAGTGGTATAAATCGAAGTACTTTTCTTCTGTCTTGAAGTGGGTTGCCGTGTATGTTATCAGATTGTCCAGTATTTCTCCCATCACATCTTTACTTTTTCCTACTTTCATTGCCTCGTACAGCCTGTTTATCATCTCTACGAGCTTTTTGTGCTGGTTGTCGATTTCTACAACTTTTACGCTAAATGAATCTGTCCAAGTTATTATGGGCATATGTAACACCTTTACATATTTTATCTTGTTAATTTATATAGATTTCGAGGATTTAAAATTAAAATTTTGATTTTCAAGTACTGTTACGGTGTACACTTGCAAGTTTGAAAAGAGAATAATGAAACATGTATGAAAAAATTTTGAAATCATGCTGGTGTATATAAAAGACAGGCATTGGATCCTCATGCAGGCAGAGAATGTATGTTAGCAGAGAAAGATTTAGAGACGAATGGTTTGAATAATAAATCAATGGAACAAAGATCAAAAAAGAGTATGAAGAGAGGGAAAGTGACAAGAACGGTTTTGGTATAGCGAATAAGGTTGTAAGGGTCACTCATTTATGGTTTAGTCCGCTTGAGCGAAGCGAAACGGACTTCGTGCTCCCGAAGCGAAACTCGGGTGGTGCAGTTAGAGCGGGTCAGAACTCTGATTTTTCCAGTCAGGTAATATTCATCTCTTGCTTCAACAAGTGCCTTTATATTTTTTATCGGGGTCTTCGGGGCAATCCCGCAGCCGGGAGCGAGAATATCAATACCATCTTCCAGGCACTTCTGCGCTTCTTCTTTTATCTCTTCGCAGGTTCCGTTGAGCATAACTCCTGATGAGGAGAGGTTCCCTATCAGTTTTGTTTTGCTTCCTACAAGTTTTTTTGCAGCTTGCAGGTCAGTTACTTTTTCTTCGATACTGATCCCCTGAAAACCGCATCCTGAAAGGGTTTCAAGGATAGGGGTCGAGTTCCCGCAGACGTGTATAAGTTTTACGCCTTTTCCCGACCTGCAGAAGCTTTCATACTCCGGTCTTATGAGGGCATCAAAATGTTTGGGGTCAAGCATGTCCGGGCCTGCTATTCCATCCACAATGCAGACAGCATCTGCCCCGGCTTCGGAGAGGATTTCCGCATACTCGGAGCAGGCGGCTCGTGTAACTTTAAGGAACTGGCTTATTGTTTCAGGTCTTCTTATCGTCCATGTAAGAAAATTATAAGTCCCGAGCAGCCTTGAAGCAAGGGATGCCGGGCCTTCCATTCCTGCTATCAGGGGGACTTCTTCACCCGCCTTTTCCCTCAGGATCGAGGTCACATCCGCAATAAGGGGAATTCTTCCCCGCTCCGCAAAGTCTGAGGGGAGTTCCAGCTTTTCCGGTTCCTTTGCAAAAGGGTTAGAGCCCGGAGAGGGCTGAATATCCTATCTGCCCGGGTTAACCCTGCAGCCCAGAGCTTCGGAAAGGACAGTGAGGCAGAAGGGGTAGCGTACGGCTTCAAGGCCTGCAAAGGTATGGGCTGAAAGGGCAAGGTCTGCCATTTTTTCCGCATCAAAATGAGCGTCAGGCCAGGCCGCTCCGCTTTTTCTCATTAGTTCGACGGTCCCGGTCTGAGTTACCGAAAGGACGGGGACCTTATCCACGGCTTTTCCGTGAAGCGTGTTCAGGAAACGGTCTCTTAAATCTGGATCTGCCATCAAAATCTGCCATTAGGGTTCTTTTTATTCGTTAAGTGTCAGGTTAAGCCTTTGTAGCTTTTTTCTTCTGAGAACTAATACAAGCAGGATCACTTTTATATTTTTCATTTAAAATATCTGTGAACTAATTATATAAATTAATTCCCATATGGGGCATTTTTTTAGAAGATAGCGAATCTCCAACCATTATCCATCCCCTGTTACGGCAGATTCTATAAAAGGGGGTCCCGAAAATTCTTATCATACATAATCGTAGAAAAGAGACTAATTATTCACATGGTGTTGAAAATAACTTTACGAAAACCTTCACCGATTGGATTGCTTAACAATTGGATTGCTTAACAATTTGGTTGCTTAACGATCGGATTGCTTAACAATTGGATTGCTTAACGATCGGATTTGGCTCCTTTTCCTGCCGGAGGGTCCAGACAGTCTGGAGCATACCGATCTTCTGGAGTTTTTCAGGATTATTAACGCTTTTTCAACTCTTAAAATGGCAAAAAGAGACTGATTAAGCGATTTCATCCTGATCATTCAGGTTCGTAGTCCTTCGGTCTGGAGGTTTGAGGCCTGGAACATTGAACCTTTTTCTGTGGGTCTGGACTTTGCTTTTCTGAGGCACACTAAAATGGCGAAAGTGCCTCCTGAGGAAGTTTCCAGGTCTATTTACTTTTCTGGAGGCAGGATAACAATGCCTTCGAGAGGGAGAAGCATTGTCATCATCGTGATCTTGTTACCTGAGAATTCAGGATTTTTTGTGGAGGAGTGTGGAGATTTTTCTGGATTTTTTCGACATCTTCTGAACATCTTTATAAATATATTGTTTCGTAAAAAGAAAGGGTGGGCAAAGGTGCCACCCTCTCAATCGGCAATTTTTTGCATTGCCTTTTTTGACTGAATGGTATCAACGGGTTTATCCGATGATCTTCTTGAAGAGTTCCGGACCTGTCTGTGCAACAGTGTAGGACTGGGCGGTGACGGTGTCGCACGGACCCCTTGGTGGGACTTCACAGCCGGTTGCAATCACGTACTTGGACTGCATTCCGTTCTCCTTGAGAGTGTTCAGGACGCTCTTCTGGAGGGCAATTGTGTCGTTCTTAATCTTTTCGATGTTTTCGGGGCTGTTGTCCATGAATGCGACCGGGCTGACTTCTCCCCCGAACATGACGTCTTTTCCGTAGTTCTCGATGAGGTACCTGTGGTCCTTTGAGCCCTTGTTAACCTGCTCCGGGTAGAAGGTGTAGCTGTAGTACTTTGTGTCCCACTTTTTGATGAGGTCCCAGTGAGGGGCATCTGCACAGTTGTGGACGACCATTGGCTTGTCGTACTCCTTATAGAGTGGGGCGAATACGTTCTGCATGGCCTTACCTTCTGTCTTCATGTATTCGTCTGCACCGAGGATGACGTTGTTAGTCCAGAGCGTTACAAGGCAGAGGTTGTCAGGCTGGGCTTCCTCGAACATCATCTTTGCCATCTCCTTACAGTACTCGGTGGTCTTTTCGAGGGCTTTGAGGACAACATCGGGGTTAGTCCTGAGGTCGGAAAGCACACGGGTTGCTCCCATGATCTGGGTCAAAGCGACCATAGGACCTTCGAACAGGGCGGTGACAGGGGCGTCAATTGCCTTTGACTTCTCGGTTGCAAGTTTATTGCCCTGGATCAGGTTGTAGGCACGGGTGCCTTCCTTGATTTCCGGGACTTCAAGAGCTTCATAATCTTCGAGATGTCCTGTGGCTGCAGGGGTGTCTTCCTCAGGAACCCTGATAGTTGCACCGAAGTCTTTTGCAACCACACAGAGGTCAGTAAGGCCGACGAAGTTGTCAATGTTGAAGTACTTGGTACCCGCGACTACACTGGCTGCATACATCTCTGCCTTTGTGGAGTAGTCTGCGTAAGTGCAGGGCACAAACTTTCTGGAGAGCCCGCAGATAAGGGGAGCGACCGGGAGCCTGTCGACCTTCTTGTCCTGGAAGGCGGAGACAAACCTCTCCTTTTTGGTCATGGTCTCGTTGAACTTGGGCACAACTGAGTCATACTCTGCAAGGATCTTCTCAGCGGTAACCAGCCCGATATCGACTTCTTCCCTGGTGCCTTTCTTTGCGAGAATTTCTTTATACTTCATCTTGCTTGTTGCAACTGAAGACTCGTTCCATGCATCAGCAGGAAGCGTGCTGACAAGAGAAGAAAGGGCCTCGACTGCTCCGCTTGCGTCACGGGCAGTTCCGTCTGCTCCGATACTGTCTGCGAAAGCCTGAGAAACAGGTGCACCGCCGACCATGACTACGAGGGAGTCCCTGAGACCTTCTTCCTGAAGCTGCTCGATTACAGTCTCCATTCCCCCCATGGTGGTGGTCATCAGGGTGCTCATGGAAATAGCTGCTGCTTTGTTTTCCTTTGCTGCTTCTACGAATTTTCCGAGCGGGACATCGACCCCGAGGTCAATTGCATTGTAACCTGCAGCTGTGATCATTGTCTTAACAAGGTTTTTCCCGATATCGTGCACGTCTCCTTCAACAGTGCCGACAATAACGTTCTGGGGTCCAGAGCTTGCGTCGACCTTCATATAAGGTGTAAGAATTGCCATTCCTGCATACATTGCATCTGCTGCGAGCAGAAGGCTGGGGACGAAGGCTTCTCCCTTTTCGTACTGGTCACTGATAATGTTCATACCCTTTGCAAGGCCGTCAACGATCGTTTCGTATGCGTCCATTCCTTCATCAAGGGCTTTCTGTGCGAATTCTTCTGCAAGTTCGTCATCGCCTTCGACGACAGCATCAGCTAAAGCATTTAAAATCTCTTCTTTTGCCATATTAAACCTCCATTTTTCAGGATCAGGAATTCCAGGTCCTGGAATCCAGTTTTACTTTTGAAGGCAGGGTTGTTTAAGAGGGGTTCCTGCCCTTTATTTTTTCCATAGGTCTCCTGATGCCTATCCAGCAGCTACTTTCTCCGACCAGATGGCCTTTCTCAGTACTCCTGAAAATAGCCGTTTTCTGTCTCTGGACCTTCATCTTTACGCTATGGTTGTTAACATTCAGGTAGTATTCTCCAATATTATATAGCATAGCCGATACTGTTTTTGTAAAAACCTCTAATATTTCATCGTACTCTTATTTTTTTACTTTTCCTGTTTACGGATATGTTTAAGTTTTCCAGCCCTGCCCTTTTCAGGACCCTTTCCTCTCTGACAAAGGATCCCCTTTCCCGGGGTAAGGAGAATTTGCAGATACTGGCTTTTTGTGAGAATAGGGAATCTGGTTATCCTGGAAATTTTGAGGAAAAAAGAAATCAATAAACGATAACTTTTGAGGGGGGAATAAGAAAAGCTTTCTCCGTTGAATTACAAGCTTCAAAAAAATATATGCCCTCAAAAATAACCCCCTTTGAGGTATTTGAGGGTAGGGTTTTTAGCGCGTGAATTAATTCTCATAAGGAAATAATATTAATCCCGTAAAATAGGGTTGCGAAATTAATAGTATGAAACTTTTTGGTATGAAACTGTTTTCAAGTGGCGATCTGTATGCGTCATTGATATGTGAAATTAATATCAATGGATGGCGAAAACTTTCTCTTAATGTATTGTGAACGCTTTCGGCAAACGGAGGATGAAAACCTTCGATAGCCTCAAAGTTTACCGAGATTTTGAGATAAAACAGAGGTTTCAGGAGGAAAAGAATCTCTTTTATAAAATTAAATGGAGGCTATATCTTCGGATATCGGAGGCTGAAACGATCAGCCCCAGAGTCGCAGCTTATTGCACAGTTTTTTTGTTAACATTTTTACTTAATTTACCTTTTCCGAAAGCCCTATATAATAATCAGCAAGTTCGTTTCCCCATTCGATGGCGCTGCTGTTGAAACTAACTATCTTTCTGTGATCAAATTCCCCTTCCTTTCCGAAGAGCTTCAACACCATCAATTCATCTGAAATTATAAAGGAAGAAGGCTTTATTTCTCCCCTGTAGATGTAAAGCGAAACATTGTTTTCTAGCAATAGTCCGTATATATTCTTAAAATCATTTTTCAGTCTTGTGTATACCTTTTCATCCAGAATCAGGTCCACCTTTGCCCCGTTCTTTGCACAGGTTGCCTGAATTTCAGGGCAGTCCGGACAAAAGAATGAGTAAAAGCTCCTCAGTCTCCTGGGCCTGACTAATAGTTCTTTCAGGTCTTTGGGGAATTCAAAAATATGGTCCAGTTCAGGTTCGTTCAGCTTGCATTTCCCAAGCATATGGATCTTTTCCATCAGATGCTCCGGTATCGGCCTTCTGTCGTGCTTTGACCAGTAGTCGTTATTTCCTTCAAAGACCTGAAGGAGGTCATTCAGAGGCAGGATTTTTTCGCCAATTATTTTTCCGATATCTGATAGTTCGTAAATGTCCCCTTTCTGGAAAATTATATCCATCTCTTTTAACCTTTTTAGCTGTGGCATTATAGAGACTGTATCTCCTTGCAGTTCTTTTTTGATTTCATCAATATTCTTTGGTCCTTTTGCCAGTAAGACCAGTATTTCCCTTCTTTTTTCAGAAAAAAAGATCAAATCTATAAGTCCACTCATAATATCAACTTCTAACTCCCCAGCCCGGATAACCATGAAAAGCAATTCCTTACAGCATTAATCTCTTTTATGCCGAAGCGATAAGGAATTTCATGTTGATCGGGTAGTTCCGGAAACCTTCAGATTTCATGTTTCCTGCAATCTCAATCTATGGCAGGTTCTAACGAAAATGGTTCTAATTATCCGGTACCGGGAATTTCCCCTAACTCTGGGACTAACTCTATATAACATAATTCTCGGCTTTACACGAAGGGCTTCGGTTTTCAGGGGGTTTTGATTTTACATGGGACCTTTTTTTCCAGAGGGCATGTTTTTTTAAGGCCACTTCGATTTTTCGGGACGTATTCCTTTTACCTCGCCTCCGAATTTTTACTTCGATGAGAAAAGAAGGCAGTTAAGCTGCCTTTACGCAGGATTTTCTGGAACTATAATTCCCCTTCCGGAAAGGCATCTTTAAATGGCAAATTTGTGCCTTTCCGGAAGAGTGTTGCAGGTCTAACTTCCTTTTTGGTGCATATGACAACAATGCCTTTGGAGAGGGAGTGGCATCGTCATCAGCATGATTGGTGTGATTTTTGAATTTTTCCGGCTCCCTTTTCCGGATTTCTGCTTCCGTGCCTGTTTTATTTCCTGGTTGTTTTCATCTCTTAGGCACTATCTCATCTATCCTGAGCACGTTCCTTGCCGTTTCCGTGCCCGCGATAATGGCGAGTTTCTTCACAGTTGCCGAATCGTAGACTTTAGGTCCCTTCTCCGTTACCTTTCTTGAGAGGTCTATCCTTGCTTCCACTCCTCTTGCATACGAATTTCTCAGCTGCGCCATCGCATCGATTTCATTCATTCCCATATTTCTGGCAAGAACCACAGGAATTTTTTCAAGGG